>BNJU01003119.1_pt1 | contig 239461 bp, 284 predicted proteins | sample 8539281 | NCBI WGS metagenome assembly BNJU01 (sample SAMD00202456, study PRJDB9452) | human saliva metagenome | isolation source: human saliva | place: Japan
GATAAAATGCGTACACATTTGTATCAAGATTTGGCGGCTACAGCGAGGGCATGCGTTACGACATCTTACAAGAAAGAACATAACGGAGACCGCCGTTACATCTTAGAAGGCCATGTTAACCGAGTATTTCTTGATTTGCTGTCAAAAGAGATTCAGAAAGCGTGCATATGTTAAAATATGTTGTTGAGATTATGAAAGGATTGCCTGCACGACGATGAAAACGTATATGCGGCGACAACATCGTAAATCAGACGCAGCAGAATTCTAGCATAAAGCATAACAACCGTAAAGAAACTTCACTCAGACTTTGATAAATGATAAGCAGATAAAATAAAGAGAGACAATACATATGTTCGATAACATACGTACTCGACATAAGGTAGTCATGTGAACACCTTAGCTGAGACTAGCAACTTATGAATCAGTGCTACCGAATGTATGTAGATATAAAACACTATTTAAATAATTGACTAGTGTCTCTTGGGGATATCTCTTTTTGTTGTTGACACTCCACTGACTTTGGTTGTGAGTTTCTTGTTCGACGACCACTACATTGCTTGCAAGGCTCTGGTTTTACACGGTCTCCACGAGCTATGATTCCCGTGTGCTACGTACTATTTGTGCTTTTCAAACTGCGAGATAGCCCTTTGTATTGGTAATGTTTATCTTGCGTAGTGTCTCTTATCATGTTTTGTGTATGACACTGAGGGCTTCCCAGCTACAATATGTGATGATTCTTTACGAGAGGTTTTCATACACTAACAACTACGAGTCTGACTACTTGGATACATAGTGGGAACTTTTTGATTATATTATTTACCCATACGCATTGCTTGTATTCAAAGCATGGAGAGCATTTACTCCCCGATACACTCGCTAACAGCTTTATGAGTTTGTGGTTGCGTATCATCCCCTTAACGTTAAGGTCTTCTGCAGATAGTTTTGGTTTTCGCTTCGCAAGCATAGTTGACTGTTTCTAGAAAATCGTGCGCTGTGTTATCTTTTCATGGACTTTAGTCACACGGATACGCTGTTTATTGCGGTTATTCCAGTCTTTCTAGCGTGACAATCTGCGTTGTTCACGAGATGACGGTTTATGCATAGACTTTCAAGGTGTTAGGATTATTTACGACATTGCCTGAGCGCTATCGGGTAAAATTCTTTAATACGCCATCTATACCTACCATGCAGCATTATTAGGGCACTGAGTTCAGGTTGAAATCACCATTGCGGCTACACGATACTGCTTTACGTGAGGAGTTCTTTCAATCGTGACATTGTTACGTGATAGCCTACTTCCATAGATTGCCCTGGTTTTACATATCCAAGCTTAGAGAGTTTAATATATTTGCCCACAACGCGGATGTTATCACACTTGATTGATAGTTCTATAGGATTGATGGTATGTATGTTTACTAACTTCGACTGAGGGATGTCTTGCACGTTTTCTCAAAGAAATTTTTGAATCCGCAGTCTAGGTCTCGAGAGACTGTTGCAGAGCGATGAGAATCTCACCTCTGGGAATGAGATAGCGTAGCCTGCTTCTTGAGTTCAGTAAGCATGGCAGAAGTCTGTATATATCAATCTTTGACCATTGACAAATGCATCGTTGCGCATATACGAGACCTTTGTAATAGATATGAACCTGCAGCATCCGAAGTGTCTGATTGTAAGTTTGTTGCTCTTCTGATAGGATGTGCCTAAACTAACACCTTTATTCATTCGAGCTGCCTACCGGTCGTGTTTTTGGTATCAACCTTACCAAAACTTTAATTGTTTCCGGGCTGCGGCCACCTGCTGTGCCTAGTAGCTGCCAGTACTAGACTCAACGTTTCAGAAACTCTAAGCTGTGAAAATTCTTCTCTTAAAGCAATGACGTACAGCTTTAATCTGCTTCATAATATTGGGAGATGCTCATAGTAGGCAGTACACTTACAAAAAGTCTATATGGTCCTCTATGGCATTCAAGAGCAAGATTTCAATTCGCTTGCTTACTCATTCCAGCATGTAACAGTTCCTTAAAGTCTGTCCTCAACCGCCTGGGATATTGAATGTACTTCACTGCGATATCAGGGACATGAAACAAAATGACTGGTGTAATCAACTAATACAGTTGTTTTGTATTTTATACCATTCTTCTATAAATATATAATAGCATTTATATAGATGTTAGTCAATATGATATCTACCTACTATAGAAAGAAAAAGCGGGCTATCATCCTCACAGGTTAAAACCGTGGGTTTTTCTCACTCACTGGGCTATAAAAAGCGACACCGCCCTGTGTCGCCTGTTTGTTGAATAAAAAGGCGTTAATTATGGAAAAAGAACTGGCTTTAGAGACTTAGTGACAGATTTATCGCAGTAGATGCACACACGAGCGCATTACAGGATAACGACCTCGAGTTTGGCTGCTGCGACGATGAGTTTCCAACCCCTGACGAAGATGATGGAGTTGGAAAACTAACCACTTTACATCAGACTGGGGCGACCATGAGACGAGCAGTTTACAACATAAAATAATAGAAGAGAAGTGCAAAAAGCATAGCAGCACAAACATTTAGCAGCTTTATATAGCGACAGGTGGAAGAAATGATAATATGAAAGCCTGACGGAACAGAGGTATCGGGCTTTTACTGTGACCTAGGCTTGACAGATTCTATGCCGTCAGGATGGTATGCGCGTGACGCATAGAACAGATGACGACGGTTGCGGCATCTTTGTCGAACTGTCTCAGCAACTATGTTCTTGTAAATAGCGGCGGTACCTTCTTCCACACAGACAAGGATTACTGAACGATGGAACAGGGCTCTTATGTGGGTTTTCTAATTGATGGAAAAGTTGCGTTCGCTGTCATGATGATGATTGCTTGAGCTTTGGGTACAGGACGAACCTGACTATTTGGTTACAGCTTTTGCTAAATAGTAGTGTACAAGTATAGTAGCGACTATATTTCTTAACAAAAAGAGAACAAAAATATTCAAATCTATCGAAAAACCAGTGTGCACATAACACATACTAGCAAAATTTCTCAACACGGAGATATAGCAAGCTCCGTGTTTTATTTAACGAACTATCGTTCGTCTGTTAAAAATACAAAAAGGAGAATAAAACATGGGGACGCAGAAACAACCATAAATATGAAACGTACAATGAGTTTCATCAATTATTCAAAGGCAGGGAAAAGGTATTCAACACTCACATTGCAAAATGGTTGACAGCGCATCAGATACACCTGTAAAGTGAACCATAGCTTTGTTCACATCAGTGATGCGCAGTAATTGGAAAAGACAGTATAACACGTCATCCAGAATTATGAAAGCTTTATCTTGTGATTAACACAAGACTTAAGAACTATAATAAGGAAATTGAAACACGTGGGCAGATGCAATACAGTTCTTCCCTTGTACTGAAGAACCACTACAGTTAGAGATGAGCGCATCATCAATGGAACTTATGTTCTTCAAGAAACGTTATTGACGGCAGCGTAGCGTGATTGAAACGTTGACAGAACGACGGCGCGTACGTATATGAGCAGATTTTGACAGCGAACTGGGAGCGACGCAGAGATGAGCCGACAGGTTATAGATAATATGTATGCACAGTTACATTGACTGATAGTACAAGAGGTGGTTGCAAAGTCATGTAACAACATTTAAAATAACTGATGAGGGGCGGTTCCAATGACAGACCTGTCCTTCGTTTATCTACTGATTGAAAGAAAAGAGGGACTGAAGGAAAGACAGTACAACATTGACAATGACATCATCTCATAACCAGTCTACAAAAGAAGAGTGATGGAACGACTGAAATATAACCAGTGGATATGGGATGAGAAACAAATACACACAATACACTGTAAATACAGATGGAGGGTCTCTAACAGAGATGAAAAACTAAAACGACTCAAGAAAAACTTAAGTCATTAGCTGGATGCATTTTGCTGACGCATTATGTTATCGATAGATCCTTTGATATCAGAGTGTTAACATAATGCGCATGCTTAGCAAATATGAATCGCTTGACACGTGGTTCATGTCAGAGAGGCTTATGGATGAAATGTAATAAACTAACCAAGGAAAGAGGTCAAAAATGAAAGTTAATGCAGAACTCCTTCATCTTTAGAAATAAAAAACAGCCCCATGCGATTTTCAGGGTTTATACTTTAAGTAATGCGCCTGATGATGCAGTCTTCCCTGAGTGAATTTTGAACTATGCATGATAGAAACAGACACTCTACAGCTGTGGTACATACTAAAGATTTAAGCCTAATAATCACAAAGAAACAACGCCTACTATGCTCGAGAGTAGATAAAAGAAAACTTGTTTAATAGACAAAACAAATGATGATGTATGCTAAAACAGGTAGAAAATTCTGTGGATAATATCAAAAGCCATAAATGAAAGCGATCTCAAGCAGAAGAATCAAAAAGATGAAGCGTGAGCTGGTGACACTAAAATCAAAAGCTAACAAGGATTGCTAATAACAGCAGACAATGTACGTACAAAATATTCAACATTAAAACAATTGACGCGAAAATAAAATGGAAGCATGACTGTAATGCACATAAATAGTGATCTCGCTGGGTACCCTGCTAGGGTCTTTTCCGATGTCGAATACGAAAATCAAATAAGCCTACTGGAGCGGTTCTATGGGTGTAAAGAACTGATGAAAACGACCTAGAACAAACATATCTCACGCATAAATGCTGTCATAGAAGCTGCCTGCCTAAACGAGTATCTCCGCAAATGACTGTGCTAGCACAGATTTTAATAAAAATAACAGTGCATATAGCTGGGACAAAAACTGACAGTGAAATAAAAGAAAAATGGCGTCAAATATCTATAAAATGATAAAAATATTAAGAGACACTGTTGATTCGCCGTATAGTGTAACCTTTAACAGAAGCCTGACTTTGCGTGAATGCATACAGACAACTACACACACGACGCCCGATTTTACTGATATTTTTACCAAGACGATACGAAAACACGGTACAAAATATGTAGCTCTTTAAAACAACCAGGCTGTAACAGAAGATATGGTAAACGAAATAAACAAAAGATATTCTCGTTATATCATGACGGTAATCTAAAAAGGTGATCATAAAATATCCTTTTTACCTTTGAAGCAAGCTACCACTTGCCTGTTTTTTGATAACAAATATAAAGGAGAATTGGATTATGAAAACATACGATATGTACAAGAATAGGAATACTTAAAAACAAAAGGAAATCTATAAACAGACCCGCTTGATGACCTAGCATAAGAACGACATGACAATATGTCCTGTACTGCATTAACGTGTTGCTGATGAATACAATGTAGACACAGAGAAAACGACGACTATAGTAAAAAGAACTTGTTATCACACATAAAGACCACACCCTCAGAGAAAACACATAAAGTACGATGAGACAGCATATCCTATAAGCAGTACCTCAGGATGTCATACGTAGCAAATGTTAACTATTTAGATAGTATTTGATATAGAACAAACTATGAAAACATAAAACTCTACAAAGACGAATCCTTTCGCACACGCAACTATAGACGAGGTCTGATGCCAAAAATAAGACATCTTTACTGAAATCACAGGATGAAAACTTTGAAAAGAAGAAAGAGAGATGTATGACACATCTTTGCTACAAAACAGAAGCAGTTTTCAGCAGAAAGCATCCTGAATATAAAAATTTTGAATGGTTTTCTTCAGGCAGAGTCAGGCGAGTATTAATAAAGAGTACCACGATGGTAAAAAGCATGGTTACGATGCTGTATTTACACCAACAAGATCCAAAGAGGTGTATAACATGTACAGCAAAAGACTGCTGACGGCGAAAATTATAAAGCATAAGAATTGATTATATATCTGACTATTTTTACGAAGACCTACCAATTATGCTTATGAGGAATATAAGTTGAGTTGACTTGCCACAACTTCTCACACAAATTACTGTGATGGCTAAATAGAGCCATTACGACAATATAGAAGTTATAATGGATGAAATGTTTACAGAATGGGAAGAATCAGCGGCAAAGACCTTATATGTCAGAAACTGATTTATGGAAAGCAACTGCCTAAAGACAACAATACAAACACACATAACTGAAAACAGCGGTACCCTGCTTGACACCATAAAGAAAATAGAACTTCAGAATGACAAAGACAGATGGGACGTGGTTGCAGAAGCACTTGATGAAATATACGAAAAATATAAAAAGCAGGTAGGTTGACATGACAAACGAAGAAATGCTTGCACTACAACTAAAAAGATTTGAGAAACCTGTAAAGGTTGATCCAGACGAAGTCTTTATGATAGATGGCAAAAAATGCAGGATTATAAAAACAAACAGCAAATCAAGTGTTTATTACAAAGCAGAGAAAAATAAAGACGGCAGTTATACGCTGTTTATGCTATATGATATAGCAGACTGCCGTCCAAGCCGTATGGAATGTAAAAACATAGATGTTGCAAAGAGAGCAGCAAGATATGAACTCTATCCCGGAGATGCCTCTGAATACGGTCTGCCTTTAGAACTTTTACTAAGAGGTAAAATATCGGCAAACCACAGAGTGGTGTTTATAGAGTAACAATAATACAGCAAGGGTAAAAGTCCTTGCTGTCTTTTTTTTCGCTAAACACCGTTCTGCGGTGTCTGTTTTTTAACTAAAGGAGAATTATGACTATGAACATTAGCGAAAAATTAAAAAGCTATTAAAACATTAACTGTAGGTACTGATAACCATACCGAAAAGTGCTGTCATAACTGTCAGCAAATCACATAACCGAAGAAGTAATCACAGACATTAAAAGAAAATTAACGACCTGTCGATAAGAGTAGTGATATAAAGGATGATGCTAAATAAGACTTTCCGGAAAAAAATACGGCAAAGAGATAGTAAACCTTTGCTATAAAAGGAACTTGGTAACGAAGGCTACTATGCCGAATACTATTTTAGACAATTTTGGTGGCTACTTTTGTTTTACATAACAGCATCTGTAATGCGTAAAGCTTAAAAACAAGCCTGATAAAGATAAGAACAAAGATCGTTATAAAAAGACGCAAGAGCAATTAGAAAAAGTGCTTTCACAAACAGCTGTTTTTAGATAGAATAAAGATGTTGTTAACCTATTCGACTATGACCCTAAAACAAACGCTTGCAGATAATAAAACAAACGAAACAATAACACTGACAGAAGAAAATGTAGACTTATTAACAAATACATAGCAGCTGACATTGAAGATTATCTTGACACGGCTATGAACACTAATAAAGACTTCTGTGACGAAATGGAATTCTATAACAAACATAAAAAAGTGGGGTGACGATCTGATATTTGCCGACCTAACCATTAGCGTCTAAACAGAATTTTCACATTAAGAGCGTCTGTAGTCATACAGAGGCTCTTAGTTTTTTTTATTAAACAGTGATGATATTTGCAAGCTGCCGCTTGCCTGTTTTTAAATAAAAAGGAGACTTTGAACCATGATGACATTAAAGACATAATCACAGAGGAAAAAGAAAGAATGGATACCGAGCTTAAGATAAAGGACAAGCTCATAGACGCTATTATAGAACTTATGGACGAAACAAAGGATGAGACTGCATTTGAGACAAGCGCAGGACTTAAAGAAGACTACAGAATAAACCTTTCTGTATGGACAAGAAATGATACTAAATTTGCACCATAACCATCAAAAAGGTGTTTTAAAAGTCACAAGAATAGTAGCAACCCCTGATGATGGAGTTAGACGGCGAAATCACAATTACAGAATACAAATCGAAATCAAGTCTAAAGCAGATCTGACAGACTTTTATAACATGATTAAGGAGCTGTAACTATGAAAGGAATCAGAACAAAGAACTTTGATATTCAGCTGACAAGGTCAGTCTTAGAAAACACTCTAAGGCTGGCTATAACAACAAGCGCATGTGTTTACGCAGGACTTGTGCGCACAGACGATCTTAAGATTACCACAGAAGATGATAAGCTAATCATTGATGTGGTTGAGGTAAACGGCAGCGCCCCTCACGAAAAACATATTGAATTTCACTTTAAAAAGTTGATTTTAAAGCGGGCTTTTTAGTCGCTTATTTTAGCTTTAATAGTAAAACAAAGCGATTATCATTCGCCTGTTTAATTTTATAAAAGGAGATTAACGCTATGAAAACTATTATCAAATGTAGTATTAACGACAATGAAACAGATATAGAGGCTATGATCAAAGAACTAAGTGATAAACATGATATATCAGGCACGATCATACACCAAATAATGAATATGTCATAAAAACGGCGAGGTGGTTACAAAAATGGTAAACAAGTACATACATAGCGCCTGGTTTGATTGACAGCATAACCCGTGTAAACAACCTGATAAAGAGTGTGAACCTATGATAAAAAGTCGCCGCATATGCGAGAATCACAAACCATCGAGGATATGGTATTAACATCTACACTTTACTGTGGGGATTACGCTATCACAGATATATTGGCGAGCACGACTCTAAACGATCCGACGCTTGGCTTTTATAAAAGACCTCGAAACTATAGAATCCGACTATATCTGTTGTAGTTAAAGCTTATGTTACATTGGTCATGCTATGCTTTCCTCACTTAAGAACGGAGTTCTACGGCACAACAATGACTTCACCATCATTTATGACACTGACACTATGATCTACAGTAAAACAAATGACTGAGGAGATACAAAGATTATACCCACATTGCACCCTGTATTTGGTGATAAGAATTTGCTCTTGACACATCTTACTTGAATCAAATTATAAAGAATACATCTCTCTCAAATACACCTCTTTGCCGACAAAGCAGGCTTATTTATAATACCTACAAACTGGTTATAGATAATGAGGAACTTATGGAGACCTTGACAATGATTGCTAAGAAAAATGGATGCCAGCAAAAACAGCGTTTTGATTACGACAATTTCAGAATCGAACCTCAACAGTACAGCAAAAATCTGTGGCACCGCGCGTGAGTTCTTACAAGAGTAAACGAGAACGATCCACCCGGGATCGTATCGAACATAATCTCTTTCGGAGAACGCCGCTAACTGGAAAAGAGGGATACCAAAGCTTGACATAAAAGACAGAAAAAGTGATTAATACGATAGCTTTTTATGTTGGTTTATTTTTTATAAAACCACACTAAAGAGGTGTAACAACCCTCTATTATTTTTCATGAATACTAAAAGCGAACTTTGTTCGCCTGTTTTGTGAGCAGGAGACTTGCTACTATGAGATAGTTAACTACAAAACTAATGGTCAAATCACAGGAGATGAAAGCCTACACGATGGATGGAAGTTTAACGGGCTTAAAATAAGGTCTAACGACAGCTACGGACAACCGCTTATGCCATAGAGGCAGTGATGGCAAAACTGAGGAATCTGCCAATTAGTTCAAGGACAAACCTGCAAAACTTAGCAGACGGGAAAAACTCACAAACTTGTAAAAACTTACCAAATTAGAGCAGTCATTATGAGTGAATATCTAGCAGTTGAAGCTAATAACATCGCCATTAATCTGCAAAATCCCGACATTCTACACTAGGATAATAGAACTTCAGAGAAAACTCTGGGATAATGTTGTGAAAATAAAATGTATACTATGAGATGATCCAAGGATCATCTCTGCTGTCTGACACAAGGTGTGTTGATTAAAAGCGAACTTTGTTCGCCTGTTTTAAACAAAAAGGAGACCTAGATTATGAGGACATGACTGACAGTAAATATAATGCTTAAAATTAACGAATTTGTGACAGGCACTTCCCGCAGGAAAGCATTTCAGCTTACTCACTTTACGAGAAATGGTTAACAGAGTATCCCACCATAATTGTGAAAGATGATGGATATAAAACATCCGTAATGGAAATGATAGGTAGGAGAGTATTAAAGTTATCCAAAGCCATGAAGAATATTGCCTTAGTATCAACTCTGCAGTGAGAACGACAACAGGATCGAGACAGTGTAGCAGACGCTGTACATGAGGTTCTTCTATGCTCGGCGACAATGTTAATAATCGAGAGCTAGAAAAGTGACCACGAAATCGCATTCTTTACAGAGGCGGTATCGTTAAGGACTAATGTAAAGGATGTCAGGTCTCGAACAAGAAGAGTAAGACTGTGATGCTTATATAGACGCAGACTCATGACGACGAATTAAGCTTTTGAGAAATGTATATACTTGACGCATTTATAAGAACTTCTGAAAGGCTGATGACAAACTGGTCGATCAAAGCAAGAAAATCGTTAAAGAACATAACAACTATTTGCAGAATAATCTGAAAAGGGATAGTTACATCCTCTTTTTAGTAGTACTAAAGCGAGCTGCCGCTCGCCTGTTATATATAAATAGGAGGCCACGATTATGTATTCAATTCAGTACAAAATGGATGTCTCACCAATAACTCTCAAGTTAAACGCACAGAAGATGGCGTATACGTTCTCTAACACAATTAGAAGAACTTATTACGGCTACAGAGAAGCTAAGAGAGCTCTTTGCAGGATTTGTTCCATATAACCACGATTTTTACGAAGCTCTGTAAAGTGGCACTCAGGAAAACTTGACATAAAACCAGATCGACAACTTATTATAACACATACACTCCCCCAAAGCGAGCTGCTGCCCGCCTATTTTTAGATAGGAGAATGGAAACCAGTGAAGAAAATCACTATCGATGACTGCACGAGAACTGCTACTTTGTTGTCTCAAAGTATGCACAAACGACAACACAGCTCATACAGCTTGATCGTCAGACACAGAAGCCTCATTGCAACACTCCACAGTAAACTTAGAAGATTTAACGAGATAGGTAGCTGCGCTTGATGTAAACAACTGCCATTTTGTAGAAAAGCTGTCTTTGAAAAGCATGACCTTGGGGTACCTGTTGCTGAAACAAAATCAGGGTATGTGACTTATCCACCTATGAGCAAACTTGAGGATGCATGAATTTGGAGTTTTTATAAACCAGAAAGGAGACATAAAAATCGTCAAAACTTGTTAACCTTACACCACACGAGATTAAAAGTGTACAAAGACAGCGAAATCACACTGACACTTCCTAGCGAGGGTATCGCCAGAGCTGACAGCAAATCTGTTGTAATCGACTCTGTAAACGGCATCGACATCACCAGAGTACTCTTTGGTGAACCAACTGACCTGCCTGAGCCAGCCAATGATACATTCTATGTGGTGCCGTATCACTATTGAAAGTGCAGCGGCGGCAGTAGAACCACTGACGATTTACTTACGACCGACCGTCTCGTAAGAGATGAAGCCGGACGCACAATCGGCTATGAAAGCTTTTGCCCGCATTTAAGAAGATGGAAACATCTTCAAATTTAAACGAACTTTGTTCGCCTGTTATATAAATAAAAAGGAGTTTTGAAACTATGGATAACTTATTTGAAAGAGAATTAATTCTTGCAAAGGTGAGAACTTGAGTCATTTTTCATACATAACATTGAAAAATATGCCGAAATATCTGTAGAGTATAACAATTACGTATTGACTGCAAACTGTGACGGCATTCATGTGGCAGTCTATGACGACGATGAAGACGAGGATGACGAAGAAGAAGGCGCAAAGACACTTCGTCACATAAGAGAAAACATTGCTGCCAGTGAGCTAGACGAGGCAGGTCTTATCGTAGAGTACGAGAAAAGAACAGATGACGCCGATATCAGCTCTTTCATAGGTATGCCTGTGGATATGGATAAATTAAATAATCCACTCTATAAAGACGCTCTTGTGAGTGCTAAATTGTTTACAAGGGCTAATGAATGTGATTCCTGATGAGAAAGTTTTGTTCATAAAGGATTTTGCCATAACTCACGATTTCATCTTCATGACAAACAAAGACTTCAGTGGAATTCACCTTACTGATGATGCCCATATCTACTGGGAGAGTGCAGTAAAAGAACTGATGACAAGAATAGCCTGATGATGGCATAGATGACGTCTGCGAAAGAATTAAAAGCAAGAAATGCTGTGTTTGCTTTGCAGAAAGCTTATTATCAGCAGAAGACTTTTGCCGATGCCGTGCTCGCTACTACTGAAAGAAGAGGAGATGTGAAATGATTACTAAAGTTTATGAGACAATAGTTAGTAAAACATATCAATCATAGACGGGCAATATGAAAGGAACTTACTGATGTTGCGAGCCTATATGAAACAAGGATTCGTCAACAAAAGGACCAGATAATAAAATTAATCAATCTGGAAGGCGTTTGCTTAGATTTCTGTATAGCAAAAGCCTAATTCGTGAAAATATAAATGCTCATCAAAAGCAAATAAGCCTTTCGTACAGCTAATGGCTCTTTTGTAAATGTATAAATCATAGGCTAAAGAAAAGAGTGCCCATGGATGCATGCTTTACTGCAGTTCAAAAAGCAAGAAAACAGGCTGTAAAAAGCGAGCAGAAACTGCATTTAGAAATTTCTTTGTCAAGGAGGAAAGAGATTTCACTAAGCTAAGCAAAAAGAAAAGCTTAACATATCTATCTTTTATTTTATTAGAAAATAACAAAACAGACTGTTGGTAGTGAAAGACATATCGAATCAAAATACCAACTCTTAAATGGGTGGCTTAAGAGCGTATATTCGGTGAAATGCTAAGAGTGGTACACTCAGGTGTCATATACAAAAGATGCCCAGGTCGTGTATTGTTTCCGTTATTGAGTGTGCCGGTAAATCAAAGCTAATGCTGAGCAAGCAGCAAATGAAGGTATGAATTTGGGTTAAAGACACTGTGCTGTATCTACAATGGTATGTGTACAAACATCAATCAAGACATACAGTAAAAGAGAGTGAGAAAACGATTAAAAGAGGCAGCAATTGTCTAGAAAACTATTACACACACAAGAAAGGAAGGAACTTCAGAAAATATGAGACAAACTAGCAGTTAAAAGGTGAAGCTTCATCAAACGCTTCAGAAACAAAAGACTTATGATTCATATCAATAAAAATCATAAACGATATTATGAAAACTGAAAACTGAGTTTTATAACCATCGAAAATCTTAATGTTTTCGCTGGTATGATGAGAGAAATAAACATCTGTCCAAACGCATGATAGCTAAACCGGTGTTTTATTTATTCAGACAAAAGCTTTATGATAAATGCAAGATTAATCAACACCGAGCTTAGAATAGCTGATCGTTTATCCGTCCAAGCAAAACTTGTTCTAAGTGTGGAAGCAGCGTAAATGCAAAACCTAAAGCTAAAAGACAGAGATGTTTAGCTGCTCATCTGGGTAAGCATCGACCAGAGATACATTTAGCAAGTATAAATCTTATGAATACCGTAAAAGTTATACTACAGCATAACAGATGCCTGCCGATGGCTGAGTCGAGGAATTTAAGCCTGATAAGGAGAATTATATCAAACGAAAGTAGATGTATTTTAAAAATCTGGATTCGATGAAACAGGAATAATCTTGATATAGATACACAAATGCTCTATATTTTAGCAGCAGAATTAATATTATGAGTGATGCAATACATTTTAGTATAAACATCAAAATCAGTCAGTACGTAGACTTCTATGTGGTGAGAAAAGCTACAGCTAATGAAACTAAACAAAATGCTTGAAATGCTTGATAAAAGCAGGGCACAAACAGGGTAATTGGTCACTTATGACAACAAACTTCATCAAAAGGGTTCATGTATTACAGGACGATGAGGGGCTTCACCTTATAATAAATCACGAACAGTATGAAGGTGAAAACGATCTAAACGAAGTCGTAAACTGCATAAATACATTCTTCCCTTATGCGGAAGGTGTTATGACTACTATAAAACCTGATGAATATGTTCCTGAGATTATGTTCTTTACAAGATACGGAATGAAACCAATCGTGATAAAGTAAAGTTTGTTCAGACCTGCACAACACTGTGCAGCCATATATAGAAGCCGATCACGATAGTGACCTCACAGATGCAGAAAAAGCTACGCTTGAGAGATTCATTAACGACTTTACAACTGAAGATGATGAACTTAAGTGCAGGGTAAATGAAATCTTGAAAAAGCATATCAGTATAAACAAAAAGGGTGCTAGTGTACCCTCTGTTTTATGATAACAGAGAAAGAGTGGTTATCTCACGATGAGAAACAGCGAATTAAAATAAGCGAGAGCGTATAGAAGCCTACGTATTTCATAAAACTTAGAAACGATACACAAGAGCTGAACGACGTGAGCGTAGTAACTAAAAAGCTATGTCTTATGCAAAGAACACCTGGACAACAATCCATCACACGAACAGGTGGACTATGTCAACAGATAGTGATAGTTGAAAGCATTAGAAAAATATTCACACCAAAAAGGTGAAAATATGAGTCTTAAAATAATCAGCAAAATATCAGGTACAATAGCATGGTACTTGATACTAGTAATCCTCGCTGTACTAACCTTATTTGTTATGAGTTTTAACTCCGACAAATAGGACACATCTTGATGGTCAACCGCATATTATGTATATACGCTGATATCTATACCATACACTGCGTATTGTATTCAATATACAACATTAATATACTACATAGTGTATATCTATAAAGTAAAAAGCTATTTTTAAAAATATCAAGAACAACTTAACAAAAAGGAGAATAAAAATGGAAACTACAACACTTGGACAAACACCAGATAAAAATAGCACAGATAGCTTAAACTAGAGGCAGTTCTCGCTATTAACCTTCTTATCAATGGGTTTAACTCACGAAACTGCTGACATAAGCTGGATACTCAGACAAACCTTAGGATACATGTTAATAGCTATAATAGGAATACCGCCATATTATATGTCATAGTAATAGGCTTGTACTTAATGCTATATATCCACAAATTAAACCCTGTCTTTAAAATATCAAGAAAAGATTGAGGGGAAAATAAAAGCAATGACTGATATAGGTGGCACAATAGAAATGTTCAAAACAAGCAATTCATTAGAAAAAGAAATGATAAAACTTGAAATAGAAAGCCTTTTTAAACTTAGGAACACTTATGTACAATGACATACACATACTAAACAAAATGATCATAGAACGTATCTGTTTACTTGAGAGAACAGACAACTATTTAAACAGCGTAATAGACTATGTTGACAAACACAAACTATCCAGACGCAAAGTAAACAAACTTATGGAAAGCATTGCACCTAACATAGATAAAGACATCATATGTTTGATATATCAGGTATAACAAAGCTGACATCTATGCGTATAAGAAAGAAATCAGTATCAAACATAAACAAAACCTACAATTTGATGCAATGACAGCAATAATAAAAATATTTAAGGGGCTTAGGCTCTATTTATTTTCAGATATTATGAATTGGGAGGGGGCTACCGTTACTGCAGTAAAGAGTTACACTATATAAAGTACTCTCAGACACAATCGTTTTGCTAACCATATAGATTTAAGCGAGCTTTCGCTCGCCTGTTTTCTAGATAAAAAGGAGATATGGATTTATGTACAAGAAGAAATATTTGATAGAAAACGTTGAGGTTCCTAACGAAGAAATTTATAACAAGATTGTGAACTTTTTCGAAAAACTAGAGATAACGGACAATGGTATAAGATACACCCAACAGAAACGCTGATAAACAGGCTAACTGAGATGTTTGACGACCCTGAGAAAGAGAGCTTATTGTAAAGATCACCAAGAAAGACAGCTCACCAAACAGCATAGTCTGGCAGGCTGCAGATGGGATCCGGAGATATTCGGCATCGATCCCAAAAAGATATGTCTTTATATCGAATTTTTCCGAAGAAGAATCAGCTAATCAATGAAATAGGTCTTTTACTGTAGAGGAAGCTCTACATTCATTGAATGACAAAAGATATGGAGCTAATTACAACAGCGGTATCCAAAAACCTGCGACCGTGGTATCACAGAAGAAGATATCATCATTGAGAAACAGGTAAAAACCATCTTAAATATAAAAAGAGGAGAGCGTATTTAACATAACAACAAAAAGGAGAATGATATCATGAGAAAATAGAACACAAAATAGAGAATAGTCTTGATTTAACAGTGATTAACACCGGACGCAATATTAACTTTTAGGAAATATTCAATAGACGGCATAACGGTGATTATCGTATTGACCAAAGAGCCATACGGTGTAGTGGAGATGGGTTATCAAAATATAGAACTCGACCTGATGACCGACAAAGAGACATCAAAAAGAGGCTAAAATTCTTGATAAAAATCATGAGCCCATGTAATAAATTATAGCCGACGTAAGAGCCTATCTTAGAATCTAATTCTAAATTTGACAGTGACCTGCATTGTATTGATTTATCCAAAATATTTGATGTATCTGACGATAACCTGTATTTTCCAATTCACTATGCTTTAGAAGACCTGATGCACATAAGGAACCTCGACTCAACAAGCGATCGTAAAAAAATGTATGTATACGGCTGGCACAAGGCTGAATACTTCAATAATGAGTTCACACAGACCAAAATAAACAGCTTATGTGAAGACGCAGCCACAATGATTAGGATTGAAAATCATATAAAAAATGCAGAAATCAAGGATAACAGCAACCGTTACATTGACATAACAGACGAAATGCCAGCTTCGAAAATAGCAGTATGTGCACACTTTCTAGGTATGCGTTACGATATATAGACGACACATTTGTCGAAGTGCACAAACGCCGTGGTTAGTATATGATCACAGGCGTTACAGGTAAGATTTAATCTTGCCTGTATCTTTTTTTAAGACAACATTAAAGCGAGCTTTGCTCGCCTGTTGCATAAATAAAAAGGAGAATTAAGAACTATGGAATTTACAATGGATATGATTAACGAAAACCTCTGCCCTGAGGGTGAGTACAAGGGTTATGTATGGCTTGCCTGGACAGATGAAGACGGCGATGAACATTACTATCCGGCTGAACCTAACGAAGCTTTAGATAAGCTAAACAACGAAACAGGCTGGTACTTCGCTGATTAAAAGGAGAAAATCACAATGGTAAACGAAATATTAAAAGAAATAGACGCCAAATTCGGCAAATGTTATACAGACATTTTCGTAATAGCTCTCATAGGCTTCACAAGTGCCATGGACACATACTGTCTCGACCTTAAAGATAAGTTCGAAGACTGTATGATAGAGGGCACGTATGATGAAGAAAACGGTGTGAAGTCGCAGTAGACACTATGTACTTCAACGATAAATCATTTATAAAAAGTGAGGTTGTGGATGATAACAAGTGCAAAAACCAGTTCATAGGCAACATAAACAGAGTAACCTTGACGATGACTATGACTACCACATGGCAGTGGAGCTGCTAACGATCATAGAGCACCACTTTGGCGAGTATTTACAGCAGACTTTTTCGTAGAATGGTTGCGGCAGAAAATAAAGACTACCGACGATGAAATAAACCTTCGCATATCCGATCGACATTTGAAAAAGTCAAACATAGAATACAAAAGTCGGCCATAGCATATACGGATTTCTTCACAAAACGAGGACTTCAAAAGTAAAGAGGTTGCTGACTCACGGTAGTAAAAGCAACTTATGCGGGGAAAAGGTTCCTCATAACACTCGTAAATCAAGGAAAAACATGAGTGAAATCATCCGCAAACTGGAAGACAAAGAGCAACATCGTCCTCGTAGACGAAAGGCAAGGAAACCGTTTATGCAGGCTGATAAAACAAGAGGTTTTTCCTATATCATCAGGAGGATGCTATAGATCGGCAATCCTCAGAGGGTGTACCATTTCAAAAAGATGCTGACCGTGAACTGTATAAATGCAAAAATTGCTAGGAATTCCTATCTTTGATGAATATGAATTAGACCTGATTACGGAGGTATATATATACGAAATGAAAAGATATTGAGACAAAAATCAGTAAAGACGGAAAGGTAACTTTGATAACATTTTCACGATGACATAGACGACATCACTTTTACTGAAAAACTGTCGCCGGAGGAAGCCCTGTATCAGCTAAACCATAATCCGGACGCTTTGCTCATATAAGTATCTGGAGTTTATAAAGAGGGTTGGTAGCCTTCTTTTTTATGATTATAATGAACAATCGTTAAAGCGAACTTTCGTTCGCCTGTTTAACTAAAGGGACTTTCAAGTATGTATAAAAAAGAAGCTATTAAAATAAAGAAATTTACTGAGACTCGTACGTGAGAGTTAAAAGACGATTATTCATCAAACGAAAGACGCGATATCGTAAAGCGCTTTGTAAATATGTGAAGAAAACTTTTGTCGGTCATCCATCAGACGAACTTGTTGCTTACATAATGAAACCATGAAAACAACATAAAAGGATTTATAATACGAGGGGTTTCCATACCCATCATATATATATGAAAATAAAACCACAGGATTAAAACAGGGTAATCCCCGTCTGTTGCGTTCATCAAAAAGAGTGAAAGCTATGAACGATATAGAAAAACTGAGACACGCCATCGATTGGCTTAAAGACAAAAAGAGACTCTACTATGGCTTTTATGATAGCATCTATAATCGCTGCTATAGGAATCGTAACACCACTCAGAGTTTATCATAAAGAACATGCCACCAGTAAGCATCTTTGTGACAATAGCATACATGAGTGCCATCTTATTATCAGCCACAAGACCTATCGAATACCACTACCCTACGGTATACAGAAAACACATAATAGAACACAGATACAGAAAATAATTACACAAAAAGAACCTGTAGACAAACGACACAGAACACATCTTCTTGCAGGAGACACTAAATGACATGACACGCTTACAGCAACAATTAATTAAGATACACTCTCGCAGAAAAGAAGTAGCAAAGAAATGATATCCATTGTAAAGACGAATACTGGGAAAATAAAGCTATACGCCATATTAGCCAGACGATGACAGCTAAAAACTGGGCGCTGTGCTATTCTATTATGAGGACGATAAGATATCTAAAAGAAAGATACCATCAAAACAGAGTGGCTGCAGGATTGCTGATACAGTAAATCCCGTACTGATACAGAACAGGCGGATGGCTACAGCATAAAAACGAGTAGCGTGACCTAATAAAAGAGTTTGGGAAACAAACCACGTTCACGAGCACTTTGCTAGAACACAGAGGTGGTCGATGTGTTAGTAAAGGCTGCGACCGACAACGTAAAGAAAGGATAACATATGAAAACATTAGTTGAAAGAGAGCTGTCGAAACAGTGTTGGTCGTGATGTGGTGATCGTTACCTGCATGGTTCTACGGAGTTGTAGTGGGATTTCTCCTGCTGCCTTAGACGCCTAAAGCCCACTTGCACGGCAGATACTGGATGGTGTGACTGGAGCAAAACATCTTATGGATAATGGGTGTAATTATGTAGGCATAGCAAGTCAGCATTATGAAATCTTCATATACTGTACTGTTATCTACAAAGAGTCGTCAGTGGTGCAACAGAAATTTGTGACACTGGATAAAATAGCGCATATTAAGACAGGAGCTATCAAAAAGCTAAACAGCCTGGATAGAACTCCTGTCAGACAGTATGGTGACGAAAACAAACCCTGTGTGCAGAAAATCACCGAGAGAGTTGAAAAACTCACATGAGCATCACATGAGACGTGAGACTACTAAGCAATGACCACCGTCGTGCAGATCAGAATGATAAAGGCGTTGCTTTAAGGACACCATGTAAGCCTACATAGCGAGGCTGTGGGCGCTATATGATTGACAACGAGTTTAGCTGACTTACAGATAGCCGAAAATCAGGAACATTGTGGCGACTAGCTAGACGCCTGCCGCTGATGACGCGTTACCTCAGCATGAGCATCAGCCGCATGCGCCGTGCGCGGATGTGCCGGCGGTTACATATGACCCTAGTGGAAAAGACGTCTGGGCAAATAGCAGCATCTTGCCGGCTAAAGAAGCTGTGAAGGGTTTACTCCTTCAGCGCACCTAGTTTAAACTGTGCCTGAAATTGGACGCGTTTTACAGTTTATATGGTTTAATTTGGATTTATTTGGGACTTATTTTGGCTAGAAATTCATACATTGTGCTCTACCAGCAAAGTATTTGAGCTGTTTGACTTAATTAACAGCCATGGTTAGTAAGCTTTATGGATTAATAAAATAATAATTGGTTGCTTTGGTTGCCAAACCCAGTGGTTTCTGTTTTGGCCTAAATGTAGCCTAATTAAAGCCATTATTAAAGAAACTGTTTGTTCGTTTATGAACAAAGTGACTTTTAATTAGTTTTAATTTACTATAAGACCATTAAAATGGTTTTATTTTTATGATTTCTCAACAGGTAGAACCAGTGGTTTTAATTTGGATTAATAAAAGCACAATATGTGGTCTTTAATTTGAGCTCGATACTGACCACTGGTTTATTTTGTCTATATATATGGTTATTAATTGGATTTAATTTGGTTTAATTATGGTTCGATTGATGCTCCGCAGACCGCCCTCTTCCTGGAACCGGACACAGATGCACACCACACGAGAATTTCGCGTATGTGATTCTAAAAATTAAGCGTCCATTAAAAGTTTTTAGTGAGCGGATACGCGGTAGAAATAAAGCCAAAAGCACCCTTTATCGGCTTAGCAAACACAGTGACGCTCTGCTTGTCTCTGTTTGAATGAGGGACACAAAACGGGATATTTATGCGTGAGATATATAACGCGAAAAACGATAAATATCCGTTTGTGACGATTTTCACAAAATCTACTACAGATTGACGTAACTCACATAGCGATAAATTTTAGCATAAACAGATGTGTATTTACATACCATTGAGATAGCTGCTTTTGACTGATTTATATGTATTACGCCAATTATCTACAACAAATACGCCTATAAAATACGTGGATTTTAGCAGGAATCTACTGAAAATAATGCCAGCTGTAGACGATTTTATGGTACAAAGTCGCAGCCAATATAACTTCGAAAATGATACATTCAAACGCAGTTCCTGCGCCAGAATTTCAAGCGTAATAATAACAAAATAAGAGTAATTCGGCAGAAAATAACAGCGACGCCACAAAATGTGATGACAAAGAAATCAGTGTTTTAATGAGAAATTACGCATCAAAATAGCAGTATTTTTATAAAATACTAGGTATATTGCTAAAAATCATGTAAAGTTTGCATCAAAAATTAGAGCAAAACAGCACCACTTTTGCCAAAATTTTACGGCGCATAGCGTCCATTTTAAACAAAAAGTGATGACGCTATACGGCAGTTTGCACTCAAATTCTAAATTTTGGACAGATTTTTAGCAACAAAATGCCATCATATAAAAATCTGCTCAAAATTACGACCAGGTTTTGACAGGCAAATGCGATATATAAACCCCGCGTTTTTTGCTTTAAAATTTACGGCGCATAGCGTCAGCATTTTAAACAAAATATAGGATTGCTCGAAATTATGGTAAAAATATAGCTGAAAATTGCTCTCTGCAGCAGAGCATTTAGCTATATTTTCAACGAGATTTACATTTACGGCGCATAGCGATCAGCATACAAAATCCTAAAATTTCTCGACAATTTTTCATAAAACTTGTCGCAAAAATCTGTTAACAATGACGCTAAAATATGGCTACAATAACGCTGATATTTGTGACGAGTTTTTGCTCCAGTGATCTGCCAAAATTTGTTAGGTAAAAAGCCCGGCAGCATACCCGCTCTGCTCGTTGACAAATCATTGATGAAAATTCGCACTTTTTCGAAAAATTCGAGAAAAATTCGAAAGTGCGTCAGATGGGTTACCGATTTGTCGAAAAGTGATGCCCATAGATAGCGGGTTTGCGAGCGGATTTTCGAAAAATTCGAAAAATGACCCGCTTTCCAGAGTGCTGAAAAATGAGATGCATTTCGATGCACCTAGCCAACCGCTAAAAGCTCGCGCGTATGCCCCTTTTCACTTTCGATTTCCGGAAAAATGAGTGCGCCGAGGTTCGACAAAATAGGGTAAAGAGATTTCGAAAGTGAAAGGGCATAAGGTGGGGTGACGCTGAAAGAAATTTCGTTGCACTCATTTCTTCGCGGTCGGCATAGCCGACACCCCTGCTGCCTCTGCGAGGCAGCACTTTTGGCTGCGCCAAAGCCTTTACTGCGTCAACTACGTTGACTTTGCCTTCGGAAACAGCCACTGGCTGTTCCTCAGGTGCCCTTCCCAAAACTCCATCGGAGTTTGCCATTATCAACAGCTTGCTGTTGCTAATAAAAACATTCAATATGTTATAAATTAGTGCCGAGATTATGCCAAAAAGTGTGACATTTAGTCACACTTAAATCTCTACCGCTGATACATATGGATCGTAACATATTTAATTGCAACAGTGTGACATTTAGTCACACTTATGCTGCTAAAAACATCAAAAGTGAAGATACGGCAAACAGCATATAATTATATGTTGTTTATATACCATAAAATTACAGTGACATTTTAGTCACTATATTTCATGCTGACAACAAGACATTTAGTCGTGTTGTTTAAAGCATAGTTAAAAGCCGATTACGGCTCTGTTATTGAAAACAATAAAACAAAGGAGAAGCTATAAAAATGAACAACGAAAAGATCAGCGATTACTTAACAGAATTATCAGGCTTTTTGTAACAAAGGTTTTGAAATCAAAACAGAGAAAAATAAAACTTTTGCAGTAAAACATTGAATGGGATGTTGACGACAAAGATGACTTAAAACTACCCTGCCCTAATAAAAATAGAGATTCCAGATAAAATTTTTAAAGGATAAAAATTTAGCTCAAAGCTAAACTGATTTGCATTAAAAAAAGAGGTTTGCTTATGAATTACACAAGTTACTATGCAAAAACTAAATAAAGTTGAAAGTGTCGCAGTACCTATTTCAATTTCACTTTCTATACCAATGGGTGTTATCATAAAATCATATAAAAAAAGTTAGCACCGAGCTGGAGCATTTTTAAGTGAATATAAAAACATGACGACGCTTTTGTACACAGAACGATTTAAGAAAAGATATTAGATAATCTTGATGCAAAATGAGGTCGCAAAAGGAGTTAACAACACTTGCTGACGGTAAACCATTTTGTCTTATGTGTTACGAAAAATCAGGCAGTTTCTGCCATAGAAATATTGTAGCAGAGTGGTTGCAAAACGCCGGAATCGAAATAAAAGAACTTACAGCATAAAGGAGATTAGAAAAATGAATTACACAAGTTATTTTGCAAGAATGAAAAGAGTAGAAAACATTGCCATCCCAGTCTGCATAACAAGACATGTCCCAAAATGAATATATGTGGTGCATAAAGATATGAAAAAAACTCGCACCGAGCAGATGAAATGCTAGATCAGTTTGAAAACACAAACAATGAAGCACTCTTTACTAAACGATACACAGAGGAAATTCTAGACAAATTAGACGCTAGAGAAAGTACTGCTGAACTAAGAGCTATAGGCAAAAAGAAAAACTTTTGTCTTATATGCCACGGAGCACCTGGTGAATTCAGCCACAGACATATAGCAGCTAATTGGTTAAGAGATGCAGGGTTAAACATCCACGAATTATAAAAGAAAGGTGATAACAAATGGGATATACGAGATACTGGAATAGAACCGAAACACAGATTACAAAAGCATTTGTAGACAAGTGTGCAGCTATAGTAAAGATTGCGGAATCTGATTACAAAATAAAATTAACACGTTATGGTCAGGGTGATGAAGATGACTTTCCTCTGATTACAGAAGAAAAAATAATGATAAACGGAGATGCTAAACACAGCTGTGAATCATTAGTACTAATAAATGATTCAGCCGATTTTGACTTCTGTAAAACAAACGAACACCCTTATGACATTGTTGAAAACGCCATACTAAAACTTGCCGAAAAACACGGCTTAATAAAAGATGTTGACAATGATGGACCAAATGAAGAAGCAAAGGCTGAGGAATTACTAAGAAAGGCATTAAGTTAAATATTAACACTACATATAAGACTAAGAACCTGGTTAAAAAGGTTCTTAGTTTTTTTGTATTAACTTAGAGTGTGTAGTTTTAGATTAATCTAATATATCTTGTTGATTTTCACAGGGCTTGTGGTATAATTGATGTAAAAGGTTTCTGAATTACATTGCGACTATTGCCTTATGTTTCTGTTTTGTTGTGAAAAATAATGATAAAAGAGGTAACAAAAATGATGAAAAAGAGACGATTTAGATATATTTGAATTGACTGGTGGTCTTGCTGTGATCCCTATAGCTCTATACTTGCTATAAAGTTTGTATTCCATGTTTGTGCTTGCAGGGTTTGCTTTAATGTGTACTTGCGATCTTTCATGGGTTTTTCAACTACCCAGGTAGGCATCCTTGTGTTGCAGATACTTAGTTCAAAAGCTATTATATATCTTATTAGCCGGCTGGTTTGCAGTTAAATACGCATTATTTCAGCTAAAAATCAAAAGAAACAGAAGTAATACTCAATGTCGTTAAGATACGGTCTTCACATTGATTTCAGGGGTGAAATCTATTAAGTTAAAGGGTATCACAAACTAGAGATACCTTTTCTTTTTATTCTTGTGATGGATATTGTTATTCTCTAGGAATATTTTTTTATGCTTTTTTGGCGTCGCAATAGACCATACAGGAATATCCGTAATGGGATTATGTGACTCTGTAGACGAACCACACGGCTGATTTGGTTTTTAATGTTCCGCTTGTCGGCTAGATTAGGTCTTACGATGTAGCATTTTTGTATCTATAATGCAATACTTTGAGATAAATTTATATATTTGTATTGCATTTTATCTCAATATCTAATATACTCTATAGTGTGGTAAAAGTTTATTTTTTATATGTATGATTTCTATATCTAAAAATAATCATGAGAAGGATGTATTAATAAATGTCAGCAAACGCTAATTTACACAAAGCCAAGGACGCAAAGAATGATGAATTCTATACGCAACTTACCGATGTGCTCAAGGGAACTGATGCACTACAAACAACACTTCAAAGACAAGATTGTTCTCTGCAATTGTGATGACTCCCACTTGGTCAGCATTTTGGAAGTATTTCCATCTGAACTTTTGCAGAACTGGGGCTGAAGAAACTTATCTCCACTCATTACGATAAGAACAACCCTACATACAAGATGATCTATGAAGGTGGCGATGACAACGATATTGAAGTTGGCACAAAAACACCACTCGAAGGTAATGGAGACTTCCGTAACGCTGAGTGTATCGAACTACTCAAAGAGGCAGATATCGTGGTCACAAACCCACCCTTCTCTCTGTTCAGAGAATATGTAGCAATTCTGATGGAATATGAAAAGAGGTTTCTTATCATCGGGAATAAAAATGCAATTACATATAAAGATTTTTTTCCCTCTATTACAAGAGGATAAAAATATGGATTGGAAAATACTAATGTAAAAGAATTTTTTACAACCCGATGGCACTATTAAAAATTCGGCAATATCGGATGGTACACAAATCTTGATATTGCTAAAAGACATCAAAAAATCATTACTTGGAAATCTTCATCACCATCAGAATATCCTACATATGATAATTATGCTGCTATCAATGTCGATAAAGTGGCAGATATACCTGTTGATTATGATGGCGTAATGGATGTTCCGATAACTTTTTGGATTGCTACAATCCTGACCAATTTGAAATTGTTGCATTCCGTAAAGGTGACGACGGTAAAGACCTTGTATTTACAAGAGAGAGAGAAAGAGTTCAACCTTACTTTCGTATCCTTGTGCGACCTCGATTACAGGGATGATAAAAATGCAGAAGGCAAAATCAATGGAAAGCTTACTTACGCGAGAATAACAATCAGGCTAAAATTGAGCCGATAGACTCTTTTATCCTAATGCAACATCTCGTTCAGCAGGCTCTATGAATGGACTGATTAATGGTAAAGAAACGTATAGAAGAATCTTAATTAAAAGAAAGGACATATAAGTCTTATGCAGATTACTGAAACAAAAGTAAAGGTGTCCGACCTTTGCGAAAACTATTCGGACAATGGCGATGGTGGTGTTTTCGGACTTGATGGTAAACTTACTATCAGACCCGCATTTCAACGTGAATTCGTGTACAAAGACAAGCAGCGTGACGCTGTTATCGAGACTGTACGCAAGGGTTATCCGTTGAACGTAATGTATTGGTCAAAAGTATCTGATACAGAGTTCGAGGTACTTGATGGTCAGCAGAGAACAATATCTCTCGGTCAGTATCTCAACGGCGACTACGCTATCAAGATTAACGGAAACGACAAGTTCTTCCATAACCTCACCGAAACAGAGAAACAACAGATTCGTGATTATGACCTCACAATTTATGTCTGTGAAGGTACAGAGGAAGAAAAATTGGAATGGTTTAAGGTTATCAATATTGCAGGCGAGACTCTCACAAGTCAGGAACTCTTAAATGCCACTTATGCAGGTACCTGGCTTGCCGATGCAAAGAACTATTTTTCAAAAAGGAACTGTGTCGCAGGTCAAATGGCTGACGGATATATCAAGGGTAATCCTATCAGACAGGATTATCTTGAGAAAGCTCTTTCTTGGATTGCAGACCGTGACGGACTTCCTTCGGGTGGCAAGTATATGGCTATTCATCAGCATGACGCAGATGCCAACGAACTGTGGCTCTATTTTCAGGAAGTCATTTCTTGGGCAAAGCGTATGTTCCCCGATATGCAGAAGAAACTTACCGAGTGTCAGGAGTGGGGGCTTCTCTACAATCAGTATCGCAACAATCAATACAACACCAATGAAATACATACTCTGATTAACAAACTCCTTCAGGATGAGGATGTTACCAAACAGGCTGGGAATTATTCCTTATGTACTTTCCAATAGGACAAAACATGATGAGAAATTGCTTTCTATCAGAGCATTCTCCGAGCAGATGAAGCGTAGAGTTTATACAAGACAGACAGAAGACGCAAACACTAATCATACGTCCAACTGTCCTATCTGTGCAAGAAATGGTATCACAACCATTTATGAGTTTGAGGATATGCAGGGCGACCACATTCGTCCTTGGAGTCAGGGCGGCAGAACCATCGAAGAGAATTGTCAGATGCTCTGTCAGAGCTGTAACAACGATAAATCTAATGATTAAGAGAGGTATCCGATATGGCAAGGAACAAAACAAAGGATTCTGATGCTGTATCATTCAGAATCCGAAAGGACATCAACGAGCGACTTAGCGACTACTCCGAGTCAAGCCGCATTCCCAAAGACTGCAATTGTGGAGATGGCTTTGGAAGAATACCTTGATAAAGTTGCTCCGACAAAGAAAAACAAGAAGTAAAAAAATAGACCCCCACGATTTCTCGTGAGGTCTATAATTTTGCCATTTTGGTCTTAACTTAATGACATTGAAGTAATGCTCTTGTTTCTTTTTTTATGTCTAATAAAGGCAACGCCTTTACTGTTATGTTAACCAAAACTTTCAGAAAGGACGTGCTAATATGATTACAAACAGTGAATTAAACGTATTACGAAAACAGTTTCCAACAGGCTACAAAGTAAAGTTAGTAAAAATGAGCGACCCATTCGCACCACCAATCGGAACAACCGGTATTGTAAAATATGTAGACGACATAGGAACCATCCATGTAAAATGGGAGAACGGTTCAGGACTAGGTGTCATTTACGGAGAGGATGTAGTCAAGAGATGTTAAATATAAACATAACCGAAAAACAGGCTCTTTTGCTAATGAGTGTACTGGAATACGCAAAACTTATTGAATATAAGGATTACTTCAACATGAACCACATTCCGGAAACCGAGATAGCAGAAAAGACAAAAGAAGAGCTGGATAAAATTAAACACATCATAGAAGCTCGTATTTCGACCATATAGCCGTTTTTAAACAAAAGGCTATGCTAGATACCAATAATAACAAAAAAAGGCTTAAAATTGAAAATAAGAGGTGTTAAATGAAAAATCACAAGAAGTTGGCGTGAAGGGAAAAAAACTAAAAATCAACCTGATAAGTTCACAAACGCATTTATAAACGATATTATAACGATACTAACAAAAAGCAAAAAGAATTAGGTGTGGATATAATACCACTCGCAAAAACAAACCGTGCAGATGATTGTGTCACAGATGAACTTTTACTATTTACACCTAATGGGAACGACACATTCATACTGCTTCCAAATGGTGCTAAAGGTAGTTACGAAACTGAGGATGAAGAATCTGATGCAGTTGTGGATGCAATTTTGACACTAGCTTTAAAACACGGTGTTATATCTAATTTAACGTTTGATATAGACTATGAACCTGCTATGACACGTGAGTTACTAAAAGCAATAAGATTAAACATAAAAAAAGAACCATAGCGTTTTAGCTAAGGTTCTTCCTTTTGTTACAAAAAGAGAGAGAAATAAAAACTATGGGTTCCATATAACCAACAATATTTTTACAACATAAATGAAAAATGTCAACCATTATTTACAATAAAAATTTAAAGTAAAATTACCCGATGTATCTCGTTGATACCTAAATCACCTGTAAATCTGATTACATCCTGTGACTTAAGGTCATCTATGTTAGAAAGCACCACTCCACACATAACCTCAAATCCTGTTGGAAGTATAATCTTAAGATGCTGCTTTTCCGAACCCATCGTAAAGAACTGAGCATCCTGCGGCTTAAAACTCAATATCACATCTTGGGGCAGGAAAACCTCTGCCAAATGGGGATAAATCTTTAAGGTCTTCTACAAATTCCATAAATAAAGGTATGTCTATGGTTGTATCACCATTACCAGCAAGGATATAAATATATCAGGCTCATCTATATCCTGTGGTAATGTAGGTATAATCTCATTACATCTCGTTAAGATAAAATTATAAACTTCGTCTATTTTATCTAAATCAAAACCAATACCGCAAGCACCCTGATGACCACCTGTAAACACACCTATTTTTTCAAACTCGTCAAGCATCGCAAACCATATAGGCGAACGGCCTGAACCATGATAGCCGTTATTTTCTTTATTAAGGACAAAAGCAGGCAATCCCGTAGAATTTATAACCTTTGTGACCAAAAGACCCAAAATGCCACCTGGAGCATCTGATAAGTATATAAACGGTGCATACGGCTGATTAGCTTCACACATCTCTAAATACTTAGCAGCGACTAAATCCTTTCTATCTTCATTAAGCTCCCATAACTTATCTAAGCACCCTTTAATGTCATCAGAGAAGAATGTACCAAACGCTAAAAATATATCACCGTTCATTCGCTTTATACAGTTAAAGAGCGGAGCAAAATAAAAACCTATGAAAGTCTCATTTATATCAGACTCAGACCTGATTTTACCCATTTCAGCAAAATAACAAAGAGTTTCATAAAGACCTCTAAAAGCCTGTTTATAAGCAAAAGAACCATTTAAGTTATCTACAAAAAACGGATTACCCTTGCAGTAAGTAAGCCTTAATAAGCTGATACAGTCTCTAAGTAAATCCCTGTTCTCATACAAAAGAGGCATACTGTCAGATATTGTACCAAGACCGGCAAAAACCCTAAGCCTTCTAATCTGCTCATTTATAAAAATACTTTCATACTTCTTAGCATAATATTCAACAACCTGATATGCAACAAAGGCACCGCATATCCCTTTATTTGAATAAGTCTCATCAACACGGTTAGGATTTATCTTAACATCACCGTGGAAATTAGAAGCTGTAGATGCTTTCTCACCGTGGTGGTCTGTTATAAACATCTTTATACCAAGTGATTTAGCATAATCTATACCCTCATAACAACTAATACCAACGTCACAGGTGATAATAGCATACACATCAGGAAACTGTAATTTTATAGACTTGATATCACTCTCATCAAAAACCGTAACCGTTTGCTACATTAGGTTGATAGAGTGATACATAAAATCCCATTTCAGATAAACCTGAATAAAGAATGGTGCCACTTGTAATACCATCAAGGTCAAAATCCGACAACACCGCAATATGTTTGTTGTTATCATACAATGAACCTAAGTTCATCAGCAAGCTTGTCTAAATCAAATAAAACATCGTGTTCGGGGTTATTTATCGCTTTAATATCTGAAAGGGTTAAACCCCTGCGCTTTAAGAATAACTCTGTTAGTTTTGTCACACTGTTATAATTGCTTTTCTAAATTTAATTATATAGCTGTATTATACCACATCATATTAAATTTAGCAAGATATATCAATAGTTTTTAATAAAAAATCAAAAGATTACTTTTGACTGTTATATTCATCAAAAAGGATGGTATCAATATGACACATTATATTTTTTCTAGGAAGAACTAAAGACGATGGCATCTGCTATTACATTCAGGATAAACCTGCTGAATTTGAATGCGGACATTATTTCAGCACACCTTATTTAACTAACGCAAACTGCTTAACTCATGACTTTCCTGAGTATGAGAATCTTGAAACAATCTTAAGCAAAGATGAGTACGACAGATTCTTAAAACTTAAAGATAATATAAACTCACTGGGGTTTGGTATCAGCATAGGAGATGAGAGGATGAAAAAGGATTAAAGCTGAGGCAGTCATTATTAACGACGTGTATGTCAAATTAACATCTACTAAAGCAGCTGAATTCTTTGGTAATATTATTAAAGACGAAAAAAGAAAGCTAGCTGAATTATATGACTTAACAGACTGTCAGGTTGATCAGATATTTGACGAATCTCCAATGGATTACAAAGATGCTAGTATTGTGACGAGTGTCCGCTACTGATTCAAAAGTGAAATAGCAGAAGACTTTGTTAATAACTATTTTACTCAGATTGACGACATGTCCGGATTTAAGTTAGCTGGTACTATCGACTATGAAAAGACTAGGCGACGACCTTATGATAAATTCAGATGACTATTTGGAACTTGATGACGGCAGAATTGTTCAATACTATTTATAAAAAAACGGAGGACTTAAAAAATGGCTAACTGTTCACAAACATATGGGACTTACGAGTTCTTATTGCCAAACGCAAATGACAATACTGTAAAAGGCTCTCGCTCTGTTCGTAACGCTGATGCAAAAAGACTAGGTAACTGTGAGTATAACACTTATCTGCCTGATTATGACAATGATTATGGCAAGCAATCTGAATATGTAAAACAAAACATCAAACCCACTTCAGGTGAAGACATAGACTACAAACATACACTAATCGCAACCTCTTTTTCGGAACAGCAGATGGTCATACAGATCAAATGTCAGAAGGTATGGCTGACTGGATGGATTTAAATCTAAGTGATGATATCATTAAAAATGGGGCATCAAACTGGGATACTTACAGAATACTAAAGAAGAAAATGAAAAGCTGATAGAATTACTAAGCAATAACAAGATAAAAATAGTATGCAAATACACAGACTTTGGAACTGGTATGGAGATATTATGCGAAGGATACGTAACATGGCTTTTGGATAAAACTTTAATGCTACCCATAATTGATATCACAGAAACTCGTCTTGATTGTACCTATGAAAATCTCGTAAACACCGGAATGATTGAAGAAAACGACACTTATATAAGTATCAAAGATATCGAGTTGGTTAAAGACACTATTATCGATGTAGGTTCTTATGAAATCGAAAAACAGCAGAAAAATCTGGGTATAACAAAAGAAGAAGCTATATCAAAACCACAGATGTTTTAGATATCAAGACAATTAAAGATATTGGATGGCTTTGCTTAGGTGACACGGACTATAAGCTCTGGATTGTATTCGAGATGATGATATATGATTTGGCAGAAAAGCATCTGTCTTATAAAGTCTACACAAGATTAATTTTGTATAACGAGTAAAAGTAATTGGATGAGATTAGCTAAAACAGTGCTGCATTATTTCACAGAGTAACGGTAAGTCTAAATTAGAAAGGCTATCAATGTAATAATTACTATGTTGAATAATTGCTCTCGCAATTTCTATTGTTGGTGTGAATCATAGAAATATAGGTTCAGGTACCGCTAAGAACATAACGAGTGTTGTCTCTACCATAGGGTAGAACAACACTTTTTATATGTTAAATCATGTAAAAATAAACCTGCATAAAAAGTTGATACCCGAAACTTAAGAAACCGATGATACAAACACTTCCTTAAACAGGGGACGAACTGGTGTTCCTATGTATCACATTTTTAATAATAAATCGTGAGACTTTATACCTGTATTTTAGATATTGATAAACAAATAATAAAAAGCTAACTATAAATGTGTAGATTTACAAAACAATTCTGAAAAATAGGTTTTATGTGCAAAACGCTCGGTATCAACATTTTAAAAATTAAAAAGTAGATGATGATGAAAAATAAATTGTACACAATCTAAATATTAAGATATTCATATAAATAAATCAATATAGTATATAACCATATGTTATAATACATCAATTAGGTATAACCCTATGAAAATTTACCATTATAGCTACTAAAAAGTTGATATTGTTGATCATTACCCTCAAAAATGCGAGTGTTACACAAGGGTTATAGAGTATCATTCTTAGCATCAACTTTTTAATAAAATATATAAAAAAGACATAAAAAGCCACGCAAAACCTGCCGTGCATCTGCATTTGAAAGCGGTATCAACTTTGGTATCAACAATCGACCAAAACCTTATGAATGATTTTAATAACCTTACAAAAATATTAAGTCATTAAGATTTTTGTAATAATCTTTAAGAATTTTGTAATAACTTTACTAGACATCATGCTTTCAACTTTTTGTATACAATGTTAAAATAAATCAATGATTGTACACAATCTATTAAAACATATGTTCATACCAACCTTGTCAGTATAATGACCAATAAAATCGTATAGTCAATTTTTAACATTTTAACACTTTTTAATCTGAATCATTTTTCGGGATATATTATTAATTTTTGAATATTTAAGATTTAAGAAATAATTAAGAGATTTATTATAACCAACACACCGAGTTTTTTTCAAATTCTCGGTATCAACATTTAAAAAAGTTGATACCAAGAATGATACCAACCAAACCCGCATAACTTCGTTTTGTTAAATCTTTGACGAACCTCTGAAACCTCGACTGGGACTTGCTTTTAACATTTTTATTGTGCAAAGTGCACAAAAAAATTTCTCAAAAAAAGTTGATACCAAGAATGATACCGTCCCTAAAAAGAGTTGATACCGAGACACAAGTGTATCTCGGTTATCATTTATCTGCCTATATATACCGTGAACCGCCTATTATCTAATGACGATAGGCTTCATAAGAAGTTTGGTATTTAAATTTCTACCTAACAATTAGGCAACCCTTATTCTTATAGGCGTATCCACTTCGCCTCTACTGTATAGGATGTTTACATCCACAACGCTACTTTATGTAACACATATATATTAACACATAACATTATAATATGCAATATTTAATTTGTCATCAAAAATTAAAAGTTTTCTTCGAGTATCAACATGATAGTATTAAAACCAATGCACAAATGTAACATCAATTAAATTCATAGAGAATAACATTCATTTTGAAATAAGCCAGTGTCTACTATCGGCTGTACTACACAAACTACCGTGTTAGTATGTTCTTATAGCTATAATTATATAGAACACTCATTATACCCAGCCACGGTCATCCTCAGCAATATCGTATCGCTTCCTATTATATGCAACAAAAATTAACATATATGCTACAAAACTATTAATTTATCATTGACATTTCCCAAGGTTATATGATAGAATAAAAACAAATTCATTATGAAAGAGAATCTTGATACGATGAACGTAATAAAGAACTCAAACTACATAACAATCAAAAAAGCAGCTGAGATGCTAAATGTATCAATGGACACTATGAGACTGTGGGATAAGTCAGGCAGGCTAAGCCCGACTCTAAGAGGTGATAACGGCTATAGATACTATACTTTGTCTCAGATATCAGACTTTAAGAAAGACTCTGAACTAAAACAAAGACAGAAACGACCAATCCTCTACGTCAGATATTTCAACGAAAAAGACATTGATAGCAAAAACAAACAACTAGCTGTGCTTACTAATTACGCTAAAAACATGGCTATATACAAGTACAATATAGTAGAAGTAATGGCTGACAATAGAGACCAAGAGCTGACTGAGGTAACTAAGCTAATCGATATGATAGTAAGCGGTAAGACTAACCATATCATAGCTGAGAACGATTATGTTATATCACCAAATTCGTTTAATATAATAAAGCATATTGCTAACCCTATATGGATGTGAAATAACAACTGTTTTTAAGCTTTTTATTTTTATGATTTAGATAAAATAAATCACGATAGTTTGTTAAAATCATACAACCAAAAAAATACAACACTTGGTGCTGTTTGCACCACTGTTTTATTTGTAAATATCATATAAATCACTGTGCCTGATTTTAACAACAAGAAAGAAACCTTAAGACCATATAGCTTAAACAGGAGAGAGAATAACATGACCACTTATAACCAACTAATTCAGCTGGTCACAGAAAGCATATATAGATAACCTTGAGACAGAAATCGCAAACGGAAGTGCTGGTATAGTTCCCGATACTATAGAAGCTGAGCTAATAGAAGCTTGTAATAAAGAAATTGATAGCTACAATGCTGACGACGGTTCAGGAAATCCCCGTAAAGTAGGAAAATATCAGAGACTCATAACACTGCTTAATTTTCAGGTGGCTATGTTATTAGTAAGGCTTCATCACGCTTGCGTAATACGAACAACAGCAGTCCAATCAGGTGATAATGAATATAATATGGTAGGAATGTACGTAGACGACCCTGATAACCATAACTATGGTATATATGTAACTGATGACACGCATTTTTCTAAACTTATAGATATGTATAACCCCTCTATAACAGTAAAGGGTATAGAAGAAATACTGATGTCTGTAAGAAGAATATGCCCGGTACGGGATAGAACCGCTGAAAAAGATCTAATAGCGGTAAACAACGGCATATTCGACTACAAAACAAAAGAACTGCTGCCATTTTCAAAAGACTATGTATTATCAAAAGTCTAAAGTAAACTATAACGAAAATGCAGCAAATATAAACATCCATAATGATGACGATAATACTGACTGGAACGTCGAAGAATGGTTTGAAAGCCTTTCAGACGACCCTGAAATAGTGGCTCTCCTATGGGAAATTATGAGTGCCATAATAAGACCTAATGTGACCTGGGGCAAATCAGCCTGGCTTTACTCAGCCAAAGGTAATAACGGTAAAGGTACCCTTTGTACCCTTATGAGAAACATATGTGGTGCAGGAACATGGGCATCGATACCAATATCAGACTTTTCAAAAGAATTTTTACTAGAACCGTTAACAAGAGTGTCTGCAATAATTGTTGATGAAAATGATGTAGGTACTTATGTAGACCAAGCAGCGAACCTTAAAGCAGTTATAACAAATGACGCTATAACTATAAACAGAAAATTTAAAGCACCCATCGTGTGCCAATTTCACGGTTTTATGGTACAGTGTATGAATGAACTGCCAAGAATAAAAGACCGTTCAGATTCATTTTATAGACGACAATTATTTGTACCAATGGAAAAGAGTGGTTCGGCGGCTCTGAAAGAAAATATATAAAGGATGACTACTTACATAGACCAGAGGTGCTTGAGTATGTTCTTTATAAAATACTTAATACAAACTTTTACAAGCTGTCAACACCTGCTTCATCACAGCACTTATTAAATGAGTATAAAGTGCAGAACGACCCCGTAAGAGACTTCTTCTATGAACTGGAGATAGAAACTACATGGACACTTCTACCGTTTGATTTTATTTATGACTATTATGTAGCATGGTTTAGAAAGAACAACCCAAACGGAACAGTACTCGGCAAATACTCACTGCTTGAACAGGTTAAAAGGCTTGCCGGTGAGAGTAGAGTCTTTGACATAAGAGATAAGTCACCAGTAAAGCCCGGTGATAAAATGGATGCTATAGAACCTATTATAGGAACCTACCAGTTAAAAGACTGGTGTACGCCATCTAAAACAGGTGACGCTTATTGCAGACCGGCTAAGAAAAAAGCTACCTATAGGGGCTTACTAAGATACCCTGATGTACCGATTCATACAAGACCTGATGACGGAACAGATGATCCAAGAGTACCCGTTAACGAATATCAGATTGATACCGGTGAACCTGCAGATATAGAAACAATACAAGAACTTATAAAAGAAAGCGAAACTAATCATGAAAAATAATTTTTGGGATATCAGATCCTTTGACAATGTTTTTTACACTTGCAAACTTCAAAGAACAGGAAAAATCACATAGATATATACTATCTATGTGACAACCCTGAGCTAATGACCTTGCTAAATTTTGAGCAAGCTTTGATTAATAAGATTTACGAAAGGAACGCCAACTTTCGAGGAACAGTTACTATATATGATTTAAATTATGAAGGCAACAACGACCATTTGTTTCAAGAATTTGGTTTATCTGATGCAGAATATGTAAACAACCCTGATTTAGCAAGCACGTCAACCTTTAAGCCTGATTTTAGACCGAAATGTGATACAGACCATGATTATAACATAGATAACGATCCGTTTTTCTTAGGCTACAACTCAGCCAACTATGATACGACTATGCTCTCCTGGTATGCAAACAGTGTTTACTCAAGACAAATCTTAACAGATAACTATGGTAACAAAACTGGCGTAAACTACTTCTTTAACCCTATAAAAGCATCAGATGTAAGAGAGTTTAATAATGTTTTATTCTCTCCTGAGTTTAAGAAAAACATGCCGAGTGCACTTGCCTATGAGCCTGAAACACTAAAGAAAAACGGCTATAAAACCTACGGCTTAAAACCGGATTACAAAACCTCTCTGTGGCGAATCAGAAAAGCCATGCTAATGTCAGGACGTCATCTTGATGTAGCTAAAATTAACGAAAAGCAAAAGCATATGGGGCTTAAAAACCTCTTAGGTATCATGGGCTATCAAATACTTGAATCAGATTTTAACAACTCTACCATAACATCAACAGAAGAACTGTTAGAGCTTATTGCGTATAACGTATCAGATATCGTAAACCTTGCAGAACTCTATAAGCATAAGTTTTACAAAGGCCGCTTTGACCTTAAAAGAGGTCTGCTTGAGACATATCCCGAGCTTATATATGAGAAGAAGCGTGACGAATATGCTCCTGACATATCAAGTAAGCGCGTTATGAAAAACAGACTTACCATCGATGATACTTCAGCAAACTTTGCTGCAAGGACTCTTTGCCCTTATGGTAGACTGGATGATAAAGAAACAGTATCTTACATGTTCCCGTCACCTGAAATTGCTAAAGAGTTAGGTATAAAACCTTTCAATGTGCTCGACATGGTGATGACTGAATATGAGAAGCTATTTCCAAAAGGGACTGAAGCATACAAGGCTTTCAAAAATGTTTATGACTATTATAAACAAATAGAAGGCAAAAACTTTAACGAATCTGATTATTACCAAGAGTTATATCCTGATACCCCTTGCTATAAGCTTAAAGATATAAAGCAGGACAGCCTCACCATGAACTACTACAATGCAGACGACACTATCAGCTCCTGCTTTGTAAACTTCTCAACTGGTGGTATTCACGATGCTGAGATTAATCTTGAAAAAAATATAACAGGGATTTAGACAAATATAATAAAGAAAAAGCTGAATTTGATTACATTAAAAGTATTATCCAAATCCGTGCAATTATTAAATATTAAGAACAGTGTAGTACCCGGACGGTAAAAAGGCGAAATGGGTTGAACTTCCCGATAAAACGCTTACGAAATGTGACTAAGTATATAAAAAGCGGTGCTACCATAAAAGCACTAACCCCTTTAACAGACTTAGAAGCAGCTTCCTACTATAAGGAAACAACACTAAAAAACCTGAACTCTATAAAGAAAAACAAAAAGACGGCGAAACTGTTACTGAATTAAACAAAGAATACACTTACACTTCAGCAGGGCTTACAAACCATGAAGACTTTGTGTCATACTATCCTAACCTTCTTAGAAAATTAGCAGCTTTCTATAACTTCCTATTAGGTTATGACAGATATGGTGAAATCTTTGACAACAAAGAAAAGTACGGAAAGCTTATGAAAGACAAGTCCATACTTGAAGATAAAAGGCTGTTCTACGCTGTTCAAAGAGAGGGTACCAAACTTATCTTAAACTCAGCATCAGGTGCCGGTGACGCTAAGTTTACAAATAACATTCAGATGAACAACAACATCATCTCCATGAGAATAATCGGACAGCTTTTTACATTCTACATCGGAGCCGTTCAGACTTACTACGGTGCTAAAGTAATCTCAACAAATACTGATGGTCTTTATACCATACTTGAAGCAGATCTAAATGAAAGATTGCTAAATCAGGCTGCAAAAGACATCCATGTTGAAATTGAACCTGAGCCTTTGTATCTTATATCAAAAGACTCAAACAACCGTATAGAAGTTAACCCTGAAACCTGTAAAGTGGAAAAGGCATCAGGACTGCACCTAGGCTGCTACTTTGGCCCAAATCCAACGCTGTCCCTGCCTCATCCTGCCATTATTGACAGAGTGCTTGGTGATTATCTGATAGCTATAACCATGGGTAATGCTCACGTAACACTTAATGATAAGTTTGATGAAGCTCTCGGCAAAGAAATATTTGACAAAGCAATCTCTGAATATGACTCTGTTGAACTCTTAAAGATGTTCCAGTGGATACTAAAGTCAGAGCCATCATCAATCAGGTACATCTTTGGAACAAGACCTAATGACAAAGATAAACGCCCTGTCATTCTTCAGAGATATAACAGAGCCTTTATAACAACAACAACTGACATGAATACCTTTAATCTTGAGATTGCAAACGGTAAGGCTGTGCCTGAGAAAACAAGGCTCTCAAGAACCAAGAAAGGCATCCGTCCTATAAACCATAGCGAGAAAGCCGTTCATATCTTAAAGAAATACGGCGTAGACATACAAAAAGACTTAACTCTTGAAAACAGAGAAGCTTCCATAACAAAGATTACTAATCTTGAACCTGATTGGAATGCTAAGATTGTAAATGAAAGCTTATACACCATATCAGAAGAACAAAGGCAGGCTCTTATTAAATCACTTGACCTATCTGTATACTTAGGGCTTGTTAAGCAGTTTTATGACGAAAACTGGACAAATTACTTTGCAAGGGGATGACCAATATGAAACGATTTTTAATCAAAGTAACAATATTTGTAGCACTTGGCTTACTGTCCGTCTGGGGGTATCATACTCTGGACGGACAGGGTACTATAACCAGAATAATAGCGGAAACCCCGATATACCACCTATTAGACTCATCAGGGCAGAATGATATCAAAAATAAGATGAAGAACTTATACGGCGAAAATGACGATAACCTTGATGATGACGGTAAAACCCTAATAGGTGTAAATGACTACAAAAAACCTGATATCACTATTCCGATTAACGCATACGAGCATACTAATGCTCTAAATCATGGAAAATACCTGTTAAAGAACGTTACTGACAAAATAATAACTAAAACAGATAATAAAAGGCAGACTGATATCAATTACAAACGAATATCAAAAACAAGTAACATAATGACTCTAAAAATACTGATACAGACTACAACCCCGGTAAAATAATACTTGTTAACCTATTTGGCTCATCGAAAGTCACAAACCTTACAGAATATATATATGACGGAAACTATATCTAAAATACAATACAAGTATAAGTGACTTCCTGTTAGCTAACAATCAGGATAGTAATAATGCAGATTAACTTTTCATATAAACAAGCAAAAGGATAAAATGCCGTATTTAATAAACTACAAAGCCTTTTTCAGCAGGTGATTACGGTAAGAAGCTAAACTTAAATGTTGATTTTTACAATCATACCCCTAAGTATAAAAATCGACTATGCGAAAAGTTTTAAATCAGAAAGAATTTATAAAGAGGTAGAGTGATGACAGCAAAAAGACTTAAAGATTTTTAATAGATATACTAAATCAAAACGGCAGTTATTTAGTAAAGGTTAACGACCGTAATTACGGAGTGGATTACATAATAGCTGCAAATCCATTAGATTTTCCTAGAGAACATTTCTGTATACTCAGGTAAATACTCGGTAAGCTCGTTACAAATGTTAACAATAAACAAAGCAAACCTCGAACCATTTGCTGTAAAATGGGTGTCTGATTATAACAATAAACAATGTTTAGAGATATACAAATAAACGATACAAAAAGACGGTTTAGAACAACTATTTGACTACATCGAAACAATGCCTCATAGTAAAAAGTAGATAACAATTCATTAAATATCTTTAAGAAACTAAACTGTCGATTATCTTAATGGTATTCATGACAATATCTAACATAACCATCAGATATGACGGATACAGCGTTTATGACACTAAACAACGAGAGATAATAAGACCCGATTTTGTGCTAAATTACAGTACAGTTACCATAATAAATTTGTTGATAAATCTTAAAGAAAAATTGCTATAATGACTATGTAACTAAAACACCTAAATTAAGAAAGGATGGACTAAATGAGAATTATTAAACGAAATGGTAAAAAGTTATCTTTGAAAAAGCAAAGATAACTAACGCTACATATCAAAAGCTAACGCCGAAATCCATTCAGATGACTTAAAGTTAACTGATACTGAGATTTCAAGGATAGCCGACACTATCACAAAACACTGTGAATCAATGAGCCGTGCCATGGGTGTAGAAGAAATCCAAGACCTTGTGGAAAATGAGCTTATGAAAACCGAAAAACACGAAGTAGCAAGAAAATACATTACTTACCGCTACGAGCACTCTATGAAACGACAGGCTAACACAACAGACGGTCAGATTCTTTCTCTCATTGAGTGTGAAAACGAAGAGGTAAAACAGGAAAACTCAAATAAGAACCCTACTGTCGTATCAGTCCAAAGAGACTACATGGCAGGAGAAGTAAGTAAAGACATAACCAGAAGGTTTTTGCTTCCAAAAAGATGTAATTGACGCCCACGACGCTGGTATATACATTTTCATGATATGGATTATTTTGCCCAGCACATGAGCAATTGTTGCCTTTTAAATCTTGACGATATGCTACAAAACGGTACAGTAATATCAGAAACCCTAATCGAAAAGCCACATAGCTTTGCAACAGCCTGCAACGTGGCTACAGAGATAATTGCACAAGTTGCATCTTCTCAATACGGCGGGCAAAAGCATTACGCTCAACCACCTTGTGCCATTTGTTGAAATAAGCAGACAGAGACACAGAAAAGAAGTAAAAGAAGAACTTGAGTCAGCGGGACTTACAGCAACTGACGAACATATTAACAAAATTGCAGAAATAAGAACAAAAGAAGAGATTAAAAGAGGCATCCAGACAATCCAGTATCAGGTTATAACTCTGATGACTACAAACGGACAGGCACCTTTTATAACCGTCTTTATGTACTTAAATGAAGTAGAGGATGGCAGAACCCGTGACGACCTTGCTCTAATGATAGAAGAAATGCTTAAACAGCGTATGCAGGGTGTTAAGAATGAAAAAGGTGTATGGATTGCACCTGCTTTTCCAAAACTTATATATGTGCTTCAGGAAGATAACATAACAAAAGACAGTAAATATTTTCTATCTAACAGAACTTGCAGCAAAAATGTACTGCCAAACGGCTTGTGCCTGACTACATATCTGAGAAAATAATGCTTGAGAATAAAGGTGATGTCTTTACCTGCATGGGCTGTCTTGATTACAAAGAAAAAGATTTCAATGAATGACCAAATGTTTGAAATAGGCGAGCTGATTGAATCAGTAAACACTTTATTCAATAGCCAAGATAAACTAGAATTATTCAAAAATTCACCAAACAAGGAGATGTTATTATGATTGGATATGTGTATAAAACAATAAACAAAAATAACTGGTGAATTTTACATAGGTAAAAGAGATCAGATTAGACTTAAAAGAAAGGTCAATATACCTTTAGGTTCAGGAGTAAAGCATTAAAGAAAACATAAAGCGATATGGAAAAGACAACTTTGAAAAATTATAATTGCTGAATTTGATAATTATGATGATATGACAACATTTGAAACAGAAGTTATACTAAAAACCTAAGCAATCCTTTATGTTTGAACTCTGAAAACGGATGTGGTTATGGCGGTATTTATATTACAGGAACATGCTCCTGAATGTAATAAAGAAAAATGTAGTTCTTTATTCTAAATCAGGATTGTGTGATGAACTGTATACTCGGTGAACAAACGAAAAGAATACTGTCCCGAATGTGAACGAGTAACATTTAGATATAAAAAGTGGAAAATGTATGTCGTGTAGTCTAAAAATCACATTCAACAAAAATGGTGTGAATTTTGTCAACAGGAAATCAACTCATTTTAGCGATATTTGTAAACATCATAAACTATACTTAGTTAAAAATAATGACAAAATGAGAGCTTCATATCAGAAACGCACATCATGGAGATAAAATTGTAACTAATGATGTTGAAACATTTTCTAAAACAGTTAAGAAAAATAGAAACACCAAAAATCAGTTGTTTTTGAAATACCTAACGAAATAAAAATGCTAACTGAACATAAAAGAAAAAGTTCACATTGACCAGCTCATCTACAATAAAGATATATCAGATTGGTTAAAAATAAGCTATAAATATGATAACCGATACGACCATAAGGTCATTTGTGTGCACAACCGATCACCCTTTACCTGAATGGAACAATGAAACAAAGCAAGCAAAAGACTTCAAAAATAGGGAGAAAAAGTTAACACGAATCGAACAGCAAATTAGACAGTTGCCGTATGCTGAAATAATTAAGATAGAAAAAAATAGAACAAACATATGTAGAAGTTATGATATTGCAAACACAGTTCTGATTATTTTTTGACATGAATATGACATTGTATCACATAATTGTAGAAACTTTTTATCTCCCTGACCCAGGTGCCAAATATAGCTAAAAAGCTAAAAATTACGACCCAAATAAGCACTAAATACTACGGTCGGTTCAACCAAGGTGTTGTCAATAAATCTTCCAGATATTGCTTTATCTTCTAACAAAAGATGTTTACAAATTCTGGCAGATATTAGACGAAAAGGCTTGAACTTTGTCACTACAAAGCCTTAAGATGCAGACATGAAAGAGCATAGGTACGCCATCTGATGTAGCCCAATACTCGGCAAATGGTGCTCTTTGCAAGACTTGAGAAAAGGTGAAGTTATTGACCCACTGTTATTTGGAGATTATTCAACAATTTCTCTGGGTTATGCGGGTATATACGAAATGACTAAAGTACTATGACAGGGTGACACATCAAACAAAGGTCGTGAGTTTGCAATATCTAGATCAATGTCAGAAGTTGACACAATGAGTGGAAAAATGCTGGAAAACATCGGATACTCTGGTACTCTACGCCATTAGAGAGTGTCACGTATAAATTTGCAAAATCGTTAGAAACAGATTTGGAACCATCGAAAAGTATAACCGATAGAAACTACATAACCAACAGTTATCATAAACATATGCATTGAAAAATAGATGCATTCTCAAATTAAGTTTTGAAGCACCTTTCCAAAAGCTTGCATTAGGCGTGCATCAGTTACGCAGAGATTCCAAACATGAAAAACAATATTGGAGCTATTATATCACTTTTTGCAACATATTTACAACACCACAATGTCGCAGAACTCAATCAAAAGTGACTACTGTCAGTGTTGTGGATTTGACGGTGAGATTCGAATAGTGGACGATAACGGAAAAACTTGTTTGGGAATGTCCAAACTGCGGAAACCGTGACCAAAACAAACTCAATGTATGTAGACGAACTTGTGGTGAACGCAAATAACTATATCGCCACAAACCAAAGACAATAAAAATTCAGAATCACCCTAAAAGTGAAAATCCTGAGCCAAGATTATTCACAAAATGTCCAAATACAAAAGAAAGACGTAAACTATGATAACAATAAATAAGGTTAAAAACATATCATGATAGAAAGACATAATCGAGATAAAAAGACCACTTAGGGCAATCCGACTTATGTTTGCTGTACAGATGAGAAATATCACACACAAAAATAAAAAGCATATAAAAATGCTATTGCCCCAAACATTACAGACAGATAAAAATATGGTAAACCATTAGATGATAACCCACTGAACTATCTATGATAGAAACGAAATTCGAATAACAGGCAACACCGCTGTAATGGATATATATAACCAAAATGCTGATAAAAATAGCTGAAACGATAATAGATGCAGACGATGTAAATAAAATAAAATACACCAAATGGAAATTATCAGCGTCTGGTTATATATGAACTCACCAAAATTCAAAAGTTCAAACATACATTTATCAAAGAGGTAATCACTGCGGGTACAGACCAATTTGTGAGACCATATAAACCAGGATCCTCTTGATAATAGAAAAGAGAACCTAAGAATAGTAACAAAATCACAAAACCAAATGAATGTCAACTTCTAAAGGCGTAAGTAAAACAAACAATAGCAAATTTTATGCACTGTATAAAACTAAATCAAAAACGATAAGTTTAGGTATATATGTCCATGAAGAAGAAGCTCTTTTGCAAGATGGTATGCTGAAAAATTATTATTTAAAGTGAATATGCTTTATCCAAAGAAAAACCTGTTATTCTCCCGGACAGAAGAACAGATAAAAGAATATGTGAATAATAAGGTGCAACGACTGTAATTGTGGCTTTGCTCAACCAATTTTTAATGGAGAAGTGAAGGGACAGTCTACTCCCTAATAAATATCGGGAAACCGAGGGTATAAAGGTATATAGGAACTCAGTTCTGGAATCAAGGTAGAACTCAGGAAATAAAAAGACAGGGTTCTACACCTGTAACAAAATTAAGCATACGGTGAGTTAACAAACAGCTTGCCGTATGAGTAAATAAACAGAAAGGATATACAATTATGAAAGAATCAATTAACATAATAAAGACAGATTTACTGGAAATCTACAATGTCGTTATCAAAAGACCTTATTTGACATACTTATTTGGTATTTTTCACAGGTCTTGGTGTAGCTCACAGACTAATATTAATGACGATAAAATAACTAGAGGTTAAACTATGACAGAAACAAAACTACTCTGAATCACAAATAGAACGACACTTATTTAACGAAACTCGAAAGCTAAACGGCATTGCTTATAAGTTTACATCACCGGGGACACTGCTGGTGCGATAGAGTGTACTGTTGCCAAACGGTACTACAATATTTGTAGAGCTTAAAAAGAAACAGGTAAACTATCGACACTCCAAATAGAGACAATTAAATCACTTCAAAAATAATAACATAGAAGTATCATGTAGCTTTTACTCAAAAAGAAGAGGTTGACGATTTTATTAAATTTGTAAAAATAAGACTATCAAAAACAACCTAAGTTAAAAAGCAAATCAAACAATACGCCTAGGCAACAGAGTAAAGCTAGAAAACGGCGAGAACAGGCAGAGTTATTACAATTGATAAAAACGCTGTGATTGAAATAGACTTTAGCCTGCATTAACAAGGAAAAAGCTAAAACACGAACGAATGACCGTAACAGACAAGCACATCATAAAAAACTATAAACAGAAAGGAACTTACACTATGAACGCAGAAAAATTAAGTAAGACACTACTTGATAAAATCGAAAAGTTTTATTAAAGACCACCGCATCATTGACACAAACGCACTAAACATCTCCGAAAGAGTTGATTTTGAGGATATGATAAAAGACACTATAAAAAGTCAGCTCTATGATGAGAATAAAGACATTGCTGAAAATCATGCTTGAAATCTTAACAGTAAGTCACTACCACCTTACACCACAGGTGTACGCACTACTAGATAAAATACTTGACGATCATAAAACAGGTACTGATTTAGACACACTGCAAATATATGACCACTATGATGGCAAAATGTTTCTATTCATAAACAAAGTGGATGTCGCTTCTTTGCCTAAATGCTTAGCAGATGTGATAATATATGCAAGAAACAATGGCTACCAGTGGCTTGCAATAGATAAAGATGCTAAGCTAATTGATGAGCTTGAGACATACGAACACACAAAAATATCATAAAGGAATCATCACTATGGACAAACGATTTTTACACATAATGGAAGCAGCTACAATAATTGTTATATTTGCATTTTTGGCAATCATTATAATAGCAAGATTACCTACATCCAACAAAGGGGTTACATTCATAAAGAATGGCTCCTTTGTTATACAAAATGGAGACGTAATCAGTTTTGAAAAACTAGGTAACACCCCTGTGCTACACTGGTATTTTGACTCTTCTTGCAAATCCTGTAGAAAACTCATACTTACACTCATAACGACATTAAGAAAATATCAAGTGTGATACCTATACAGTTTCATCCTGTAAACTATCTTAACAATCATCAGAAAAACGGTTATTCGTTAACGGCAGCAGCTCTCATTTTATCAGTTGTTAAAAACGATAGAGATAATGCTTTAGACTTTATGACAGCAATCCTAGATGAAAATTTTGCGCCATACACTGATGATAAAATTTTAGATGAATATAAGGATAAATATCAGGGAACAGCATGGACTACCATACAATCAGATTTAAAAACTATGAAACAAATTGTAGAAGAAAACACTAATAATCTTCACGATATGACCTTCCCAAGCTTGACTATCGGTGGCAATACTGATAAAAATAGACCTTAAATCAAAACCAGACGGAGTGTCCTATGGCAATTATATTATAAGTAAAATAAAGGAGTCAAAATGAGACTAGCCCACATAATTGCTTTACTATTCATAATATCAGCATTATTAGGCTTGATGATTAGGTTTTATACACCGGATACCAAAATAACAAGCCTGAATTCAGATGGCTCTTTTGTGATGTCTGAGTCAAAAATTGCTCACAAGACTTTTTCAAAGAATGACGCATCTGTTAAGTATGTATGGTATACAGACCCTTTATGTAACGATTGTATAAATGTTCACAAAAACATGGCAGATGTTATAAAGACTAACATGGATACAGGAAAGATTGAAATAGAGTTCCACCCTGTCACCTTTGTAAATCCTAACAGCGTATATTCAGCTATAACTACAGCCTGGATATCATCAGCGGCTGATACCTGTGATAAAAATACAGTCTTAAGCATAATGAATACCATATATACCAAATCATTCAAGGCTGATAACAAAGAAAAATCTGAAAAAGGCTTGATTGAAACCCTAAGGAATATATCTAAAACTGCCGGTGCTAAACCAAACGAAATAAGGACTATAGTAGCAAAATTAAGTAAAGTGGAGAAAAATGATACAATCTAATAGTGACATAAGAGATGGCGAAGATCTAAAGAAACTGTCACCTAAGAAAGATAAATCAATTTTTGTGCCTTTTTATTTATAATATAACGAAAGATAAAGGCTTATGATAGCGAATCTAAGGAATCAGACGATATAATTCTCTGAATTAAACGGAGAACCCTGCTCGGGATGCGATGATTTAGACTGATTAGGTTTTAGGTCTTTGTAAGGGCTTTTATATACCCTAATGGTTTACTTTGCTAACGGTATGCCGTAGTAACCCTATTGTCCTACAAAAATGCATCAAATGGTGCATCTAACCGGTTATATAAGCGGCATCCCGTCTATGGTTTTTTTAAATATTTTTTATAAGAAAGGAAGTTGAGATATGGCAAAAAGCATACTTGGAAAACTTGTAACAGCTTTTATCTATTCATTAGCAATTCAGATAGGTCTACTATATGAATTAAGCGAATTGATTGAAGTTGTAAGCAATGTTGTAAAATAAGAGGTTGAATTCATACGATACAACCTCTTATTTCCACATGTATGCTATTTGCTATTTTTCTTAAGCTTATAACTGTCGCCATCAGGTATTCTAAGTGATGACTCCGCATATATCAAATTTACATCTCGGATGCAATTAAAATCAGCCAATTCATCAACACTGTAACCAAAGATACGGCTAAGTTTGGTGAGATTATCGCCCCACTTAATAAGATATACATAAGTACCATCTTTATCTACAATAAGACGACTGCTGTCAAGACCTTCTTTAGCAATAGCTCTTTTGATTTCCTTAGCTTTTTAACGGATTTTTCATTAGTGTTAATTGCCGGAAGAGTTTCTTTTTTAGCCAATGCTTCTTTTAGTTTTGTTTCATAGCGGTTAATAAGACCCGTTTGAATTTGTAAATTGTTGTCATAGTTTGAAATCATTGTGCTCTGGAGCGCACTGACGCCCTAAATCAGCATTGGCTTTAACTTTTTGAAAGCACGCTGTGACTGGCAAACACAATAAACGCAGCACAGGCAGATAGGGAAGACCAAAATAAAAGAATATTAAGCTTTGTATTTTCTTTCCATACGATAAAAAGTCCTTTCTATAAAAATCAGTTGATATTTCAACAAAAAAATGTGTTAAAATAATTATAACAGATATGAAAAATAATCAAGATTTTTGCTGAAAAAGCTTAAAATATATAACACGGGTAACAACAAAAAAAGCAAAGCCGGCGATTGACCGGGAAAACAACATTTTAAGAAAGTAGGTATAAATTATGGCAAGAACAATAAAATCTAATGCATTAACACCAGGACAGATCCTCATAGTTGAGGGAAAGGTGTATTTCTCAAGAGTTACAAGACGACTTGACGGCGAAGACTTGCAGCGCGATATGCAGTCAAGAAAAAATGCCGGCTTACAGCCAATTACAGACCCATATGCGTCATTAACTCTATACGACACTGTGGCTCAGGGTACCGGAAATCAGGTAGCAGACACTTATTTGTATGAATCTATTTATCAGGGAAAGAAAGGAGTACCTAACCAGTTTACAGCGATTAGCAAATCAAAGAAAAATGCTGACGGTACTTATAAAAACCCACTCCCTAGATGCTATGAAATCCAGCCTGACGGAACATTTAAAGAATTTGTGCCAAGAGCAGAATTTGCTCAGGACTTAAGAGTAAGACTTGTGCAGCGAGTATATGCCGCTGAACCAAACAACGGAATATCATTTGATGCAATCCTCGTAATGGAGCCTGTTCGCTACTATGAGAGAAATGATACTGTGAATACGCTTTCTCAGTTAGGAATTAACATTACATCTCTCACAGACGAAGAAAGAGCTGCTCAGACACCAAAAGCAGCTGTGCAGACACCTGTGGTGGCTCCCGTAATCGGAAGTACTCAGATAAGCGGCAATCAGTTTACATCTATACCTAATCAGAATCCATATGCGGAACAGACAGTAAACACACAGTCAGCTAATCAGTTTGCAGGACAGGTTACACCTAATAATCAACAGGTGAATCAGTTTAGTGGACAGGTAGTAACTAACGGTCAGCAGCTGAACCCTTTATGCGGGACAGACAGCTCCTGTACAGCCATATTTCAATTTGAATCAGTACCGCATCGTTTCCAAATTTTTGCAGCAAATCAGCAGACAAGCAACATAAAACCTGCAATACCGGGAATACAGCCTGTAATAAATCAGTATATAATATATCAGCTAAGACATTTTTACCCGTGGTGCCTTAGCTGATTTTTTATAAAAACATTTTGTTGACATTTGACTATAATCCAACATATAATTATATACATAATTATATGCTATTTGATAAAATAGCACTTAAGAAAAAGAGGTATAAGTTATGAATGTAAAAGAAACTATTATCAGCAATTCTCGTAATGTTAGTAATCGTAACAGCACTTCCTGTAACAGCAAAGGCGGATATTACTACAAGTAGTAAGCTAACTACCGCAGCAAAAGAAAGTAGCAAAAGAAAAAGACAGCTAAAGCGTCAAAGAGTGTTGAAAAGCATAGCTTAACAAAGGTCTCAAGATTTCAGCTACTTTTGATGGCTACAAAGTTATAAATAACTATTGTAAAACAAAACAAAGAAAATTTACAAAAGCGAGCACTTACACCCTACACCATTTATGACAAAAGGGTAAAAAGGTAGAATCCAGCAAAAATGAAAGAACAATTATTAATGATAAGTTTACAGAAATTATCTGCCAAAAGATGATGCTATTAAAAAGCTCAAGAAGAACGGCTTTGGTAAAGTAAAAATCACATTTACAGAGATTAATAAAACTAAAACAGTATACATCAACGGTACAAAAGAATGTACAAATCAAAGACATTAAAGAAATACCGGACGAGGGCGGTACGATAATAGAATATACTGTTGTGAATAATAATAAAAAGAAAACTGTTATCGAAACAAAAATATTTACATAAAACTGTTTCCAGGAAAGATGAGTGCTTGATGGCGTAATCACTGAATTAGCGCCAAAGAAGTCGCAACTTTTTTCAGCGTATATTCAGAGAGGGCGAGGATATCGCTAAGATTGTAATCAAACTTAACGCAATTACTGAAAAATAACAGCAGCTCATAGAGAGGGTATCTACCCTCTCTATTTTTATGCAAATAAAAGTGATAGTTTTTATAGACTAATTACAATATTTATGCTATAATTACAGCATAAAAGAGAGAGAAAAACAAATCAGTGAAAGGAATAGTATGAGCGATATAACTACTCTTAACACATATAACTACTCTCCTGAATTCTTTAACAACGAAATAATAAAGAATTTGGCAGACAACCCTAAGTGGACAATATCTGTAAAATAAAATGCCAGTAAACCTATTAAAACTAAGACTAAACAATGAAATACGTGGTGCTAACATAAATGAAGAATTTACGACAGACACCTCTATGAGTCAACAAAACTAATAGAAGATAAGCTAACAATGATTAACAAACCGCCGATACAGGCTAATCACGCTTACTTCTTAGACTCTGTTACAGATGACGGCTATGTGGTAATAGATATTGAACCTACCTGTCCAGACGACCTAAAGAAGAATTACTAAAAATGCCTTATCTATACGGTGAAACGTCGCTATCAGGAAAAGGCATCCACCTAATTATGAAGCAACCTGAAAACTTACCCTTATCATTAACTGAAAAAGTGGTAGTTAAACCAAATAACAAGTATTTTGAAATCCTTCAGTCACACTGGGTTACTTTTACACGAAATACTATAGAACCTATATCAAACCCTGAGACAGACGAAAACAAAAACGCCTTGTATGATTTATACATGAAGCTTATGAAAGAAAACAAACGCTATCAGACACTTAAGTCAGATACAAACTTAAAATTAGGTGAACTTCCGGACATAACAGGTATTCCAGGACATGACATATTCGAAAAATACCTGGCTAGTGACGAAATAAAACGTTTTCGAAAAACACCTGCTGATTTTTGGTGACGATATGTCACTATATGAATTCAATCATATGACCTTTAAGTACAACAAATTAAAAGAGACTTATGTCAACAGATTTGATTAGAAAATTAAATCATAAGTATACACTTGAAGAAATAATGTCGGTAATGCGGTTCATAGCCATAAGTGTGCTTGAACCTAGAGAAAAACACTCTAAACGAATAGCAGGTGGTTATGACTATATAACCTATACAATCAAATCAATAATTGAAAAATTTGGCATACCCGCATAACATGAAAGGAATCGCTGCATGTATAGAAAATGGACACCTAGTAAAAAAGCAAAAAAAGAATTTGCTGAAAAAATGAAAGAAATTGACAACTTCTGTGCAGAACATGGAATCCACGCAAGCCATACAAATGACAGTTATTATTTCACTATTAATGGTGTAAACTACCGAGTAAGTAATCACAGTATCGAAGCTAGTAACAAAGCGGCTTTCAATGAAGCATCTGGCACAAAAAGAAGGCCTCTGTACCATAACGAAGAAAGAAACACCAATACCGTGTACATTCATGCCGGAAAAAGCCGCATAATCGAGATATATAATGACCTTATAGCCGGTTTTGAATTAGATGGAAAAGGGAACAGAAAAAGGTAGGTGACGACATATGAATAATACAGAAAACGATGCACTAAATCTGTTTATAAAAGTCATAAGTGCAATTTTAACAAGTGTGATAGTGATTCCAATATTTGGAGCCATATTTATATACCAAAAGTGTTTTCTTTTAAAATTTTGATATTTCTGATAATGTTTATCATAGCAACATGTATATATTCAAACTAAAAACATACATGTCCAGCTGATACTTTTAATCTTTATAATATGCGGTGGAATTTATTTAGGGACACAGTAAAGAATCAGACATACCAAGAGTAACAGAGGCTGATATGATAACATCAGAGAGTATCTTAAGTATAGACTACACTAGCAATAACTCGGATGTTCTCCACATAGGTTTTTGATAATAAGTATTACTATGTATTCAAAAATGAAACCAACACAATAGAACTAATCAAAACTACCATATGATGACGTCAAAATAAAAGAAACGGATACATTACAAAAGCCCACATATAATTACAAAAGTTACCCGATGTCCGATCACAGACCGAGAAATCACAGTAACAAAAAGGTAAGTACAAATTAATTAAACAATAAAGGACTATCTAAAAATATATTCAAACACAATTAAAGTGGACTTTTATCTTTTAATTATGGTATTTTTAGAAGGTTTCAAAGCCTCAGTGACTGCTAGTTATGGAAACACAAATGCAGATTGAACTATGTTAGATAGTAAGGTAAAAACACACCTTTGAATGTAATCTTCAGTCTAAAGCTATGTGAGTGCCAACCAAGAAACATTTCTAAAGTCCTGAAATGATAACAGGGAAACACATATCCTCTATCTGACTTTGGCAAGAAGAAAAATACCCTTGAAAAAGGAGATTTCAGAAATGGAAAATTATTCATTTGTATTAGATACAGAGGGAAACAACTTTCCCCAACAAAAAGAAGTAAAAGCTTGGTATATGATAAGAAAAGGCAAGGCAAAACTTGAAGCAAATATCCTATGGTAATCCAGCTTTAAAAGAATAATTCCAAAAATCTTATCTGTAAGGATGAGATAAGATGTGGAATTGATGATGGAAGTTTGTCTGTAGGAATTGCAATAGTACAGAAATGTAAAACTAAAAATAAGGTTTTATTTAAGGAACAATATTACAGAGAAATGATGTAAAAAGAAACTTGAAATAAGAAAGGGATACAGGAGATATCACAGATACCATAAAAGATATAGACCCTAAAAAGATTTAATAATAGAAGTTCTTTAAAAAGGAAAGATAGAATAGCGCCAAGCATATTACAGAAAAAGACAGGCAACTATACGAGTAATAAAATCACTTAATAAGTTTGTAAAAATAGATTCCTATTATCTTGAAGATGTTGCAATAGATATAAGAGCATTGACAAACGGATATAAACCTTATTCATGGCAATATCAAAAACCAACAGATTAGACGAGAATATAAGAAAGCTGTTATATTAAGGGATGAATGCAAATGTATGGAATGTGGAAAATCAAAGTGTAAACTGGAAGTACATCATATTAAACCAAGACGGCTTAACGGCTCAAATATATTAAGTAATCTTATAACTTTGTGTGAGGAATGCCATGAGTAAAACTAAAGGAAAAGAAGAACTATTTATGAATAGGGTATTTTTAATATGATAAACAGTTCTGACAATAAAAGTCTTAATTATGCAGAAACATGTAATGATAGGTAAATATTGGTTACGAAACGAACTTAGAAAATTGGGCGAATTACATCTTACTGATGGTGGAAATACTCAAACAAAAAAGGATTGACTGGAATATAAACAAATCACATTCAAACGATGCTATTTGTATAACAGATTTATTCCCTGATACTTGTGATGCTATTGAGTATGAAATAAAAACCTATGAGAAGAAAGAACAAGAGCAAAACAGATAATGTATTAGGAATAAGGCATAGAGATTTTTGTTGAATATACATATAAAAATGGAGAAACTTTTAATGGATATGTAACAGCTTTTATATCCAAGTTTAGACAGATTGAATTTTTCAAAGTAAAGAAAAACATTGTAAAAAGTAAACGCTAAAAATGTAAATTACTATGGAGATTTAATAAAATATACTGGTTTTAAAACTAGTTAAATATAAATAAACATATTTTAAAAGGAGATATTATTATGAGAAGTTTTGAATTCGCAAAAAAAGACGGTAAAATATATACGAAAACGCGCAGTTACCAGAGTATCAGACAGAACACTCAGCTGGAGCTGATTTCTTTGCAGCCGAAGACACTGCGATACCAAGCTTAATAGCAACACTTTGGTCTAATCTGATACATCATCTTACTAATGGTGGCGAATTAAATCCATTAGCACCAACACTTATCCACACCGGCGTTAAAGCTGATATGGAAGATGACGAAGTGTTAGAACTCTACAATCGCAGCTCAAATCCTAAGAAAATAGGCCTTGTGCTTGCAAACGGCGTGGGCGTTGTAGATAAAGATTATTACGGCAATCCTGACAACGACGGCGAAATAATGTTCGCATTTTATAACTTCTTCCCGTTTGCTGTAACAATCAAAAAAGGCGACAGAATTGGACAGGGTGTGTTTAAGAAGTTCCTAAAACCAACTAAAGGCTTAAGGATTAAAAATGATAAACGACAGGGTGGCTTCGGCTCAACATCGAAATGAGTAAAAAAGAAACTGTCAGCTGACGCCATAAAACGCATGTTAGAAACCGATAAAACAGACTCTATGGTAATAATAGACAACGAACATAGCATGGATTTCTTAAATATAAAGGAACTGGGCTATGATATCATAGAAATAAATACCAAAGACAGCTGACAAAATAACTTATACAGAAAGAGAGACAAATCGAACATATGACACTAAAATTCTTCAAAAACATAAACGATGCTACAAAAGATTTCACAAAGCAAAGAGTTTGCATCTTTAATGATTTATCAAAGGATGTAACAAAATCAGCCGCTTTTTGTAACGCTTTTAAGCATTTGAGTGATAAATTCATAAAAACAGCAAAAGCACGTGTTTTTCCAGACCTATCAGCTAACGATAACTGGGGATATGCTATAAACTATGAATGCGGGACGATTACACTTTATCTGTTACAGCATAGCGAAAACAATAAGATAACTGAAAAGTTTGCACTCTTATCCGTAGAATCTGATTTGATTAGTGCAGACGAATATGCAAAGCTATACGGCATAGAACCGCACACGGTAAATCAGTGGATCAGACGAGGCAAGATAAGAACAGCCAAAAAAATAGGTAACGACTGGATGATTCCTACACTTACTGAATCTCCAAAAAGAGGATATGTGCCGGCAACATACATACTGCCAAATGGTATAACAACAGTAACTAACATATATCCGTTTTTACAAAATATGCAGTCAGTTACTATAGAACAAAATAAAAACAACAAAAATGAATTCATAGTCAGCTGTTTTACAGAAGATACAAAAACACCAGATATCATAAAGAGGCTTGATAAAAAGCAAAAGAAACATTTGAGCTGGCTTTGATTACACATCCATCAGTCAAATATCTACAAAAATAATTGAAACAGAGGTTATGACATGATAAATACATCAACAATAAAAAGTGCTATGTTTGGCATATTTGGTATAGACGATAACATCCCTATTTACAAAACTAAAAAAACCTAAAAACGCAAACCACCACAAGCAAAAGTTATAAAAAGAGACAGTTAAAATTAGAAAAACTTGATGAAAAATCTCTGTTAGCCTTCTTACAAACTTACGGCGAAAATGCTTTGTTTGTAAACAACTATAGAGGGTGTCATAAAGATAACTGACGACTATGCTATAAAATATGTCATATTAAACAGAGATGATGAACATAAAACAGTGACACTGCTAATCACACCCGGATTACTGATTAATCCCGGAATATTTATTCCTATATCTGAGATAACAGTTACCCTTTGTGCCAAAACTATGGAGACAAAGACTAATCATGGCATTCAGGTATTAAACCAACACAGAAGTGTGGCTATGAACTTAATAACAAATAGTAATTCTGTAGCAAATAATATCAAAAACAGAAGTAACTAACATAGTTGCCCCACTTATAAAACGAATTCAGACAAGGAATTGGTCCGACATTTATCCAAGAACAGGCTAAACTATTAATGTCGGTTATGAGCATGATAAATTACCAATTATGCATACAACCTATTGAAAAATATGCAGATACACTATATGCTACATCTGATTTAACAGTTCGTAACAGCATAAAAACCGGTGTTTATTGGAGATAAATCCGAGTCAAAACAAATATCAATCCGTACAAAGTAATACAAAACACGGAAATCAAAAATACCAAAATCTTTATAAAGAAAGGAACTAACTAAATGAACCCTTATCATAAACCCATTGAAACATTTGCCATAATATTTTGCATAATACTTGCAGTATCTTTAGTGGCACTCGTTAAATCAAAATTCTACAAATATAACCCGATTGGTGAAAACAAAGTAAAGAAACCATTGCTGATAATCGGATTTATCATGTTTGTATTTGCAGTAGCAAACCTCGCTATAGGCTTTTCAGTGATATCTACGGCAGTAAAACACGGTGCTGCTTATGAGTTAGATGTAACAACAACACCAATCTCGGTACTGTATAAGCATAATCAGAAAACAAACAACGCTACAAAAGTTAAGCCTGAAAACACTGAGAACACCGTGGCTATTTTATACGATTATGCGGATAAAAACTACGAGAGAATTCATAAAGATTTAATGGTTGTCATAAAAGAAACAACTATACCTAAAGATAAAATATACTTTGTACCTAGTAAATCAGAGTATGGTAAAGAGCTGATTGCACAGACCGGTATATACGAAACACCTGTTGCAATATACATATCTCCTACAGAGATATCTGAAACAACAGGAAAGTATGCTGTAAAGAATATCATAGAATATAAAAACAGATATCCAAAATTAGATAAAATAGAATTAAAGAACGCATTGCTCTTATACAGAGACTAAAAAGAAAGCGGGTGATTATCATAGCTACAACAATAGTAACTGAAGCTGATATAGCGATCATAAGAAACGAATTAAAATCGCCTGACTGGAGTGTCGAGAATATCATAAAAAAGTTAAATCACACACCAACTAAGCAGGGCGGTGGAACATCAAATAGACAAATTGATTGCCGAAGGACATGAGACTTACAAAGAACCTATTATGCAGACAAAGGATGACATAATAGATGAAGTATATGATTTTATAGATATAGAAGAAAAACCAACTAAAAAGGAGACGTTAAATATGAGCGGTGGAAGACCTTGGACAAAAAGAAAGAAGAAGATATAGTAAAGGCTAATTATGAAAACCTTGGTGCAGCTAAAATGGTAAAAGTAAAGTTACTAAAAAACAGAACCGCTGCTGCAATCACATCAAAAGCAGCTTCCTTTGGATTAAAAGCACCTGTTACAAAAGCGATTGCGTTGGCAAACGAATCAACACCAGCTGAACCAGTTACAACCAAAAGAAGTAACCCTGTTGACACAAACACTGACAGCATTGACTTTAACTCTGTCACAGGGTTGATTGCAGTTCTAAACGGCATCAAGGAAAGTGGTATCGTACAAAGCTGTGACATTTCAGTAAAGTTTGATGACAGTCTTTACTTCAAATATAAGAAAGAAGAGGATGTCTACTATGATTAATGTGATACCTGAAAGTAAAAAAAGCAAAGTTAAAGTCCTGATTGTAGGCAGGACTGCAACCGGCAAAGATTATCTTGCAAACGAACTTAAGTCACGCGGTATGACTCTGTTAAAGAGTTATACCACAAGACCTAAGCGCTCAGATAACGAGGATACTCATAAATTCATAACAAATGAAGAGTATGAAGCAGTCGACAAAGATACTATTGCAGCATATACTGAAATAAACGGTGGCAAATACTTTGCAACAAAAGAGGATGTGGAAAACTGCGACGTTTATATAATTGACATCAACGGACTAAAGCAGATTTCAGAAAGCATGCCTGACACGCCTGTTATAGTAGTGCACATGACAGCAGACGAAAAAGAAAGAAAAAAAAGATCCATAGCACGATCAGGCTCAGATGAAAAAGAAGCTACCCAAAAATACGAAGAAAGGGCTAAAGACGAAGACACCCAGTTTAGCGAATTTGAAAAAGATACTAGCTGATAACGAATTATCAAAAATCGGAAATAACTTCACCGTAATCACTGTCAGAAACAGATTTTTGCCTAGTGTGATATCAGAAGTAGCTGATTTTATAACAAATTCTATAAGACAGCACTCTGAAATAATAGGTTTGGTTGATAAAGCAAGTGATTTAGGGTTGTTTAAGAAAGACGCTGACGGCAGGATTGAAGTAAAAATTGCTAAAAACGGTGAGGTTATAACAACCTATGAATCACCTGAAGTGTTCGCTCTAAAAATCCTTAGCGACCACGAGCTAATCGGTAAGCTTGTATCAGACATGCTAATACTGGGATTTTCGTTTAATTTATAAAATATGGAGATAAAGAGAGGCGACATATTCTATGTCCATTCAAACAATGAGACACCAATCGGCAGGGAAATATGGTCTGAACGCCCTGCCGTGGTCGTTTCAAACAATGCGATAAACAAAGAAAGTCCTACAGTAATTGTAGCATACACTACAACAAAATTACATAGAACAAGCCCTGCAAGTGTGGAGATTAAGAATCCAAAGCCTGCGCTTGTATTATGTGAGCAAGTCTACTGCGTAGATAAGTCAAGACTTTACAATTATTTAGGACGAGTTTCCGAAGCGGAGTTAACTCAGATAAGCAAAGCCCTCTCACTTGCTATGTGTACCAGTGATTCAAAGCATTCTGCTTTATTTAAGAAATGGGAACTTCATCTTCATCACAACCCTGTGCCAACATATGAAGAATGTTTAGAGCAGACTGAAAACGAAATTATCGCTATGTTATTGGATAAATTGAAAATAACAGAGGGTATGGCTAAGGGCTATAAAGACCTATACGAAGCCGAAAAACATAAATCGGAATACCTTGAAAAGTATTACGGTAGCAACAAATAACAGAGGATTTACTTATGGAACAAAACAAATGGAACAGGCTTACCACAAGAAAGCCCACTAAAAAAGAATCTATAGACGGCTATACTTTTATATGGTGTGGCCCAACACCTGATATAGGTGAAGAAGTATTAGTATCAGACGGTAAGAACGTTTGGACTGAAACCTGGATGGAATTTGACACAGGCGTCGGCTTTGAGTACACCGCTTACAATTGCTGGTGGATGCCTTTCCCTAAACCACCGTCTATAAATTAAGAAAGGATACACTATGGCATACCGATATGAAATAACAGTAATAAAAAACGAAACGCCGTTAGAAACAATTCAGCTATTTCCTGATAACTCGATTATCCCGTCAATCCATCGTTACATAGAAAATGAATTTAATACTAATGAAGTCTTCTTTGAGGTGGTATTATCTGAAAAAGAATTAAAAGCCTTTATATAAAATAGTTGATGATTTTTGTTTAGAAATGGCTAGAAGATAGTCAGATATATCGATACGCTAAAACGATTACGATGAAAACTTACTTAAACGACTTTGGTTTTAAATAATATATATTTGCTAAACAGTTGTTATATATTAACATCAGCGAGACTTTTGTAACTTTTTTTATTAAAAACTGAAGCTACCGACGGATTTTCGACAGCCATTTTACCATAAACAAAGATTTCAAAAATCTATGTTTCTCCTACGGGCTAATCAGAAAGGACTACACCATGATAAACAAACCATTTATCTGAATTATTCAGACCAAAATCACTTGATTTTATAGCAGGGCAGAAACACCTTGTAAATCGGGAAGACGGTATAATTACCAGAATGCTTGCTACAAATAACATAAAATCAATGATATTTACAGGCCCGCCCGGAACAGGTAAATCGACCATTGCTGAAATAATTGCTGCCAAAACAGATTTGGATTATCATAAACTAAACGCAGTTGCAACAGACTCAAAAGAAATGAGAGACGCCCTTAATGCATCCGAAAGCAAAAGAGTGTTACTGTATTTAGACGAAATACAGTACTTAAACAAAAAGCAACAGCAGCTCCTGTACCCTTATATTGAGTCAGGCGCGGTTGTACTTATAGCAAACACTACTGAAAATCCTTATTTTGCCTTACAGGACGCTCTTTTATCAAGGTGCATTATATGCGAATTTAATAAAATATCCGCAAACGAACTGTCAGAATATCTTATTAAATTAAAAAATACCCCTGTAGCATCGTTTACGACTCATACAGACGCTGTAAACCCTTTGGCTGATATAAGTGACGACACCCTAAATTACATTTCTAGAATCGTCTCAGGCGATGTCAGACGGGCATTTAACTTAATCGAAACGGCCTTGCTAATAACAGATAACCCTGATATAGACACCATAAACAAAATAATACCATCAACAAATCAGTCAGGTTTTGACAAAAACGGCGACTTACATTATCAGTACATATCGGCACTCCAGAAATCAATAAGAGGCTCCGATCCTGACGCATCCGTGTTTTGGTTATGTAAATTATTAGCAGGTGGCGACATATTATCGCCTTGTAGAAGGCTTCCAGTGATAGCTTGTGAAGACATAGGCCTTGCAGACCCACAGGCAATCATCCACACTATGGAATGCATTCGTGCTGCTGAGATGATAGGCTTGCCTGAAGCATATAAACCTCTAACTCAAGCAGTGTTATACTTAGCACTAGCTCCAAAATCAGCCAGTAACGAAGGAACTTATGAGCCTATTGTAAGCGACATTAGGAATGGTGCCGGCGGCACAGTCCCTAAACACATCGCCTCGATGCATGCTCCGGGCTATATCTGGCCATATGGCGAACCTTATCATTATGTGAATCAGCAGTATATGCCTGACGATATAAAAAGACAAGACATATTATGAACCGTCTGACGCACCATTTGAAAAGCAGCGATATGATTACTGGAAACAGGTAAAAGATTACACAAAATAGAAAGGAAGAAAACACATGGCAAACCCATCTGACGCATTTGGTACTTATTATTTCGTAGTTAAGGATAACTCTGAAAAATCAGCAGAATGTATTATGAAATTACTGGATATAATGGAACAACAATTATATCACTCTAACTACAGCACCTATTTAAGCGTATTTGATTACGCTAACGACGTGAATACTAATCAAATCAAAGAGAACTTAAAACCTGTCTCTGACATAGATTCTATGCTAGAACAAATCTTTCCATCGGAATATTATGTATTCGCTGTGGCTTTCACAGGCACAGGTAAATGGTCTTATGATGCGACTGTTATGAACCTTGTATCGTGGTTAAGCCTTGAAAAGGATACCGCAGTGGCTAAGATAAGTGAGATAAAGAGGGAAAATAACGAGTTCTTTGATAAGTTAGGTGATAATACTATACAGGTAGTTGTGAAATTCACAGACTATGAGCCGGGTTCACTGTCTTATTACGATGCTATGATACGCACTGATATCAACAAGAACAGAGAACGTAATTACTATGAATACTACAGGATTTATAAAGAAATGGACTATGTAAACCTCACAGCTGACAAATACATCAATGACAGTGATATAGAGTACTACCATCTGCACCACGACAGCAACCTGGAACAAGTGTTAAGACAGATGCTTGTTGAAACTGATGAAGAATTCTATCCTGAATCTGTTAGCAGGGATGAACTTGTAGAAAAAATACTGGATTATGTTGAATACAACTTGTATGAAGAGATGCCTGAATTACTATCTCTTTATGGGACAGCAGTACATTATGAAAACCTTGATACCATAATCAGCACAGTAATCCAAAAACTATATGAAAAATAAAGAAAAGGGCAGACTTAAACACTGCCCTCAGTTTTTGTAGAATTATTAAACTTATCTAAAAGAAATGCTTTTAACTCAGACTTCTTTTTATATCAAGAACTTTATCGCCTAAAATTTCAACAACAACTTCGCCGATAGGTACGTACTTTTTCATATTGTATACATCCCGCTTTTTCTTAAGCTCCGTTATTTTGCTCTCAAGCTTATCAATTTCTGCATCATATTTATTCATACATACCTACCTTCTGCTACTTAATTTACATATTCCTTGAACGCCTTTGCCGGTGTGAACTTAACCGCATTTTTCTTAGGTATTTTGATAGCTTTTACCAGTCAAAGGGTTCCTGCCTGTTCTTGCCGGTCTTTCTACTTTCTTAAAAAGAACCAAAGCCTGATAGCTGAATGGAGCCTTCTTTGTTTACTTCATCCTTAACAATTTCAAAAAATGATTTAATAATACGGTCTGCCTTAGCCTTTGGAATCTCGTATTCCTCAGCAATCTTTGAAACAATCTCTAACATAGACATAATAAATATCCGTCCTTTCTTGTTATTTATTTTTATAACCAAATTAATAATACCACATTTAGCAAGATAAATCAAGTATTTTTCAGAAATTTATCAGAAATATAATTATAAATGGCATTTCTCTTATTATCAGATATGACTTTTACAGAGAAATCACTGTTATCCTTAAACTTAAAATTAATGATATCACCGTCTATACTGCATTTACTAACATCCGAATAAACAAGAATACCCTGACCATCAACCAACGAACTGTTTTTAATGCAAAGTCCGTTTGTGCTAAATAGGATATCCCCCAATGCATGGTCGGTATCAAACCAATGCTCTGTATTTAATACAGAAAACATCTGAGTACCTATGTTTTTTCTAATCTTTAATGTGTTCGCTTTATAATCAAGACTCATCATGTACAGCATCATAAAAAAGACAATAACAACAGACGTGCATATGATAGAACCTTCTAAAAGCCTTGAATAAACAATACATAAGATACCAAAAACCAAAGCCAGAATAAGTAAACCATAAATTACAACATACTGAATGATTTGAACCACACTTAGTTTATTTTTTCTCTCTTTTACCATATTTATACCACCTCTACCTTAGATTACCGCTTCTGATTTTTACGGTGAAGTGTATACGATGCTGAAAAACTTAAGCACATCATAATCCTTAACCGCTTTTTGAAGAATCTTTCTTAAACTGAACTGAATGTCCTTTGTGCTTCTGCAAATAAAAACAGACCAATACCTGTCAGACAAACATTCCTACCCGCAAGAACTTCATTTACGAGTGAGCTAAAAATAGCATTATATGATTTCTCAAGTTCTTTCATCGGAATTTTATAGTTCATGGAAACTATCTCCAAAAACTCTTTCCTAGAGAGTTTATCATTTTTATTAACACTACTTGTCATGAAATAACCACCTTTCTTTGTTGATATATAAACATAATACCACAAACTCAACGATATATCAACAAAAATACAAAATAAAAATACGGAAGTTATAAAAACTCCCGTATCATTAGTATTTACAACATTAACATAAACGTATCATTATATTTATCAACAAGCTCGCTATCTACCTGATCACAATTAACAAAAATTTATTAATCTTACCAAAGTGACAGTTCACAGGGTCTGCCACAATAAATACAATTGATATAATCAATGCCGTCTGTATCAATATCCTTAAAACCGATATTATAAACAGCTTTACAAGAACAAACGTATTTGTGTAACATAAGATAACAACCACCTTACATCTCTAAATCGTCATCATCAGGTATATAATCACCGTCATCAATAATAGGTAACGGCATCTCTGCGTCTTCTTCCGCGTCCTTTTCAGCCACTGTCTTAGGTGCTTTCTTATTCACAGCGGCTTTAACCTTAGCCTCATCACGTTTTTTAATGTTTTCATCCATCATAAGCCTCTGCAAATCAAGCTGTGACTTCTGATCAGCCAGACGCATCATAGTATCAGCACCTTTAGCAATAATATTGCCGTATTTTTGGACTTTTTCCGCGTCCATTTGCTTTTCCATTTCAACACGCTTCTCATTTTTCATCATATCAAAAACTTCTTTAGTCATAAATCCAATAAACATATAACCACTTCCTTTCTAATTTATTATTTCACGGTCATCATCAAACGACTTATCTATATCCCTGTAAGTTACTTTATCCGGCCCATTGTCAGGATGGGGTTTATAACAGGTAAACGAGTTAACCCTATAATGAGCACAGTGTTTGCTTATTTCGTCACTCATATCCTTTGTGACAGCGTTTCCAAATCTATCCATATTAGAAACAAATTCAGATGACACTTTCTGCTTAAATTTTGCAGCATCCTCTTTATTAAGAGTGGTCTTCATCATGCGGTCAAGAGAACTCTGTGAATAAGCTATCGCCATAAACTGCTTAAAATCAGCATTATTAGTTAAATTATAACTGTTAAATTCATTAGCATAAATTTTAGCACATCTGTTGAAATTACCCTTATCTGATAAATCTATGCCGGCATCACTGATAGCCTTTAACAGACCAAGCCTCTTAGCCTTATCCCCTCTGCCATTGAAGATAAGGCTAACTGCTTTTTATAAGAGTCTATCATCATAAAAGTAACAATTACACCGCCTGCTGTCATACTTATACTGTTAAATTCATTTTTCTTGCTGTTACGTTTATCAAAATCTGTCTCAGAATAGATACCCATATCAGCAGCAAACCTTCTGGCAGTCTTTTTAATACGTGAGTTATAACTATCAGGGTTATAATCTAAAGTCTTATCAGTAAAAGCACTTCTAATGCTGTTGTTATACGCAAAAACCTAAATCAGCACCGCTAAATTCGTCACATTTTTAGAGTTTCATCGACAACAGCATTCATAAAAATCAAAATTACTCATTTTTTCAAAATTTGGTTTGATATCATGGATTTACGGCCCTTATCATCAGTAAATTTTTCCATCCCATATATCAAATTCCTGGTCGTAACTTGTCATATTCTCCGGATCAAACACTTTTTCAGTTGTTCTAAAAACGTCTGCTTTTATTATAACCCAGTACATCAGCAAATATGATAGAACCTTCCAGATTTTTATTAGCATAATGATAAGCTAAAATATGCTGCTGCTTCTCAAACTCAGCACGGTCAACACCGTCAACAGCCATCATATTATTTAGAGACTCTACGGCTTTATTAAAATCATTTTTGACTTCCTTAGCATCAGCGCCGTCTTTTCTTGCCGCATAATGAGCCTGCCTTACAAATGAAAGATACGTCATGGCAGCACTTTCTGCTGTTAACGGCAGACGGCCGTCATTAGCTTTTGCTAAATATTTATCACGGGCTAAACGAAGAGAGTACCCTTTAGGTGTGTCCTCTCCGGCAGCGTCGTCATACGCTTTGGCAAGAGTACCGCAGAAGTTACCAAAACCTTTTTGGAAAGACTGCCTAAAAGACTTGTTTGCCGCATACATACCGATAAACATACCGACACTTTGCATAATGCTTTTGCTATCGCAGCCATTCATCATAGGCTGAAGCCCCATATAAAGAAGCCGTCTCTGCATCATATCGTTTAATATACGCACTTTAGGATCCATTTTTTCACGATTAAGACCGTGCATTTTAAGCCAGTTATCAGTAGTTGACGCATAAATAATCATATCAACACCGTTATCTAAATAATCTTTCTGCAAAGTATTAAGCTGAATTTTACGAACATGTCCGTCTGCCCTAAAAGCTTTTTCGGAATTGACTCTATTAGCTTTAGCAGACTCACGCATTGATTTTCTAAATTCCTTACGCTTATTTACGTACTGGCTTTTCTCACGGTTTCTTTCGCCAGTCTCCTTTAGCTTATCTTTAATTCCACTCACGGCTTTACCTAAATTACGCTTAAGAATATCTTTTGCCATAACTAACCCCCGATTTCTTCTTCATCTTCGTCATCATCAAATTCATCAAAATCGTAATCAGGATTTGACACACCATCTTCAAATGAATTTAAGTGAAACGGATTGTACCGTAAAGGCTCTCTTTTTACATCAGGCTCTACGATAAAAGGAACATCAGGATGCAAATTAGCAGGCCTTGAGATGTCAATTGGCTTCATAATTACCACCTTTCTTTAAGATAGAGGGGCTATCTTAAAAACAACCCCTCACCATTATTTTACAAAGATAACGAAGCGTCATTACCATCATTATCTTCAAGACCAGTCTCAACAACCTGCTCTGAATACTTAGTATTCACAGGAATCTGTTTAGACAGCTTCTCTTCAATACTGTTTAAGTTCTTGGTGTCAGCCTTTACGTCAACAGGTACAAAAGTCTTAGCCTTAGCATCTTCCATAGGGAAAACATTGGCATAAACCTTAGTAGGCATAAATCTCTGGTTAAATTCACCTGTATAAAGATTAGCTTTAGCTTCAGCAAATTCAACAAAGGTATCGATACCTTTACTCTTATACGCAAGCTGGTCAAGAGCTGTGCCAACATATTTGTTAAACATCTCAATCTTAGGTGTATATCCTTCCATACGAGTGGTGTTAACCATGTTATCCCTAGACAGACCTTCGTGTAACTTACCGAGTAATTCCTCGTTATTGTGAGTTATTGAAACAGCCTCTTCAGGAGATAACTCACTATAGATATTAACGATTTTACCATCATCACCTGTAATAAGGTCAGCAACAGTCTCAAGATGTCTCATGTTTATGTCAACATTAAGTCCGTGGTCAGGATTTGTATAAAAATCATACATCTGATTAATCCACTGTTTCTTAGTACACTGTTCAGCCTTACCAGCAGGATATTCCCACTTAGATGTCTCGGTATTATACTCCATAACATGACCTTTCCAGAAATTAGCCACATCATTTATTAAAAGTGAATACTTAAGCTTTGCCTCATCGGGATCGTGCTTTGACTGAAGAAGTGACTGAGTAACTGGGTACGTTAACTCAAGTATCTCATTTATAGCAGCATTCCTAAGAGTCATAACACCTCTTTGTGACACACCACCGCCAAGACCTGTTCCGTGGGATTTAACAAGAGTTGCTGTCATAACGCCCTTATGCATATCCCTTGTAGCAAGCGTGTGGCCTTTATCTACTATCTTGTCAAACACCGGTCTGCCGGTTTCGTCTCTTTCAGGTATCTCAGCACCAAGCCATTTAGCATAAGCTGTCATCTTCTTATCATTACCTTTAGCACCGGTGTCAACACAAGCTTCATAAATACTCTTGATATTAGTAGGTACATCTTTATAGCTTATGATGCCTGTACAAATTTCCTGCTTGAAACAATTGTTATAAAAATCGTCAAGCCTTCTTACACAACTCATACGGTCTTCATTAATCTCACGCATACGCTTATCATTAGGTATAATCTTCTCTCTGATGACTTTGTTTTCAATAGTGTTGATATCGTTAACAATATCATAGAGTGTATTTCTAAGTTCGGTATTAGTGTGGCAGGCAGTCTTAATATCAAGTCCCTCATGTAAGTACAGGTCATAGTTGATATGGCCGTCTTTGATATTACGGTAATCATCGTAATTATTAATCTTAAAGTCATTATTTTTGCTAATATATCCGAAATCAAGAAGATTTGCATGAGTTCCGAACATATTCATAGCTTCTTTATTAGCTGATTCACTCTCAAGAGCCATAATTCCTGCTGTATCCCCGTCATAATCTCCATTCATAGGCTTAAACCTAACAGGATTTATTGCGACACCTGTAATATCAGACTGTTCAACAGCTTTAAGATATGCCACGCCACCGTTTCTAAGAAGCGGATCTCTGAAAAACAAAATGTGGTCTCCACTCTTCTTACCAAGCTTCTTCAAAAGTTCAGGAGAAACTCCGACTTCATCAATTCTAAGCTTTGGATCAGGCGTAACAATTGCTGTAGCAGACTTATTAATTCTTCGTGACATAATGCTTTCTTTAATAACATTATGCTTACCCTGAAGCTTCTTGTTAGAAATATCATTCACGATTTGAGTGTAAACGCTTTGTGCATTTATTTTACATCTTTCTTTTTCAGCTGAAGGATCTACACCTGACATATTTATATTGTTTTTCTCGAGATAATCATAATAGGTGTACATATAGCCGTTAGTCAAAAGTGCGAAAAATCAGAAACTGAATAACACGATTGACTTTCCCATCTTGAGCCAAATTTTGCCGAAGCTACTCTTTGTTTGACTACTCACACTTTTCAGGGCGTTTAGATTTAAGTGGTTTGGCTTCACGGCTGACCTACCACTAAAACTACTTTCCTCTAGTTTTCAAAGGTCATAAAACAAATTTACAATTAAGCTAGGACATAGTTGTCAGTTTTCGCAATATTCAAAGAGGCATTGAAATCTCTATCAAGTGTTTCATGGCAGTGGTCACAATGATAGACTCGTTGACTGAGCTTTAAATCTTGTTTGTAATGACCACAATTTGAGCAGGTCTTACTAGAAGGATAAAACCTGTCTACTAGCCGAACAGCTATCAGTCGTTCCTTTGCCTTTCTAATTAGATGTTCTTTAATAGTGTAAAAGAACAATTCGAAATATCTTTTGCTAGATGTTTATTCATCATCATTCCTTTTACATTCAAATCCTCAATAGCGATATATTGCGGTTGTTTTTTTAACTAAGTCTGAGACAAATTTTCGAATATGGTTGATACGGATGTTTTTTTATAGAACGATATATTAACATAATTTGTCTTTCTAACTTAATAATGTTCTTTGTTTTATGATACTTATCACATTGATTAATACAATACTTGCGTGAGACCTTACGTTGGAGTCGTTTTAAACGTTTGTTCAAAATGCGGACTCTTCTGAAGATTTTTGATATTAGGAACACTTGTTCCGTCAGAGACAGTCGCAAGGGTTTTTAATTCCTAAGTCGATTCCAATTCCATCTTTATAATTAGGTAGATTAGTTGCTTGAGTTTCGACATCCTCTGTGTAAGATAAGTACCAATATTTCCCGTCAAACGAAATATTGGCAACTTGTTTCTTGCAAGAAAGATCGAAGTCAGGTCGAATAGAACCAAAGCGGACATCCCCAAGAGTCGGGATTTGAAGCTTGCCATTCTCTTTCAGATAAATCCGACTAGGGCGCTTTTTGTTGGCAGATATATCACAACGAACATTAAAAATTCGGTTGAATCTTACTAACACTTCTAAAGCTTAATCGCCCCTTGTTTTGCCTCCTGATTTTTACCAATTCTCTAGCAAGAAAGTTGTAGATAAAGGATTGATTAGGCTGGTTGTACCAAGACCACTTATCCTTATCTTCTTCAGAATTCTTAACGACAACAAGTTTGGCAAGATTGCAATAGTCCGATTGACTCAAATGATAAATTTCTCTATCATGAAACTTTGAATAATAAGTTTTATCCCCATTTCGTTTCAATATTTCATCAAACTCACCCTTGTTATTCCGTCTGTCGATATCCACTAAGAGATTCCAAAAGTTGCGAGAGACTTTGCTGTACCACCAAGCAAGTTGTTCCTGTTCCTTAGTTAGTTTTAATCTAAGCTTCTGACTTCTCATCTCGCTCTACCTTTTTCCAAAACAGCTTTGTTGATATAGGCGGATAAAGTGAGTTCAGTTTATCTGCCATAGCTTGAGCTCTTGCTTTATCTTTTGGATAAATCTTAAAAGCTGTGTGTACTTTAATTCCACATTTTGATTTAGGTCTTCCTGTCATAATTTTATCTCCTTATTCATTTGATAAAACTATTATAACATATTGTGTAATTTAATGCAACAATTTTTATCGTGTTATTCAATTTTCAATGTGCTTTTCGTACTTTTGACAGTTTCAGCTAAAGCGCAACCCCTAGCTGCTAGGTCAATTCCTAGACACTTCCATTACAGAACGTGCGCAGACTATATGTCAATCTGAACTACTCTAACACAACTTTACTGAGTAGTCAGACCAAATATTTTTCTTCCGCCATCAACTTGCGGCTTTTACTCACCGATATAATATCGGCTTAGTGTTAATTCACTCCCCCATCAGGGGATAGTCGTTAGAGGTTATCCATATCTCTAATTGAGACTTAGGGCATTCCTACCGAAACTTACCCTTGTTCATGTTGACTTAGCACTAACGTTTTCTAGCATTCACTATTTTTATTAACTAGACACTAATTAGCTTTTATTTCAGCTTTACAACCGTTCACTCTTGTGTTAGCTACTAAATTGTATCAACATCCTGTTTCTTTTTTCTGCTTTCGCTACCTTCACGCTTGAACTTTCGTTCTACGTTGTGGCAAACAGGTTTTTAGGTATTTCCTCGGTTTAACTTTTGTAATGATACGCACCTCTTGCAAGATGTGTAGGGCTTTCTATTTGTCATTCTTACATAAAATGTAGAAAATCAAGAATATTTTCATCTATTTTTTACATTCGTGTAAACTGCTAGTTTACCCTGCATAGCTATGTCGGTATACTTTTGAGTGTAATCATGAACACTCACATCACCGTCATCAAACTCAAGCCCTGCTCTAAGTTTAGAGCTAAGTATAGGCAGTAAATAAGTATCAGACTCTGCTGCCACGGCTCTTCGCTCATAAGGGGCCACCACTGTGCCGTTACGTTTGGTATAACCGCTGACACTGACTTTACTTCTGTCATAAAAAGTATCAACCGCCTTAGTAGTCTTTGGAGAATCTTCGTTAGGACTAGGAAACTTCAACTGGAAAGGAAGCTCCATCATTCCGCCGCTAATCATAAGCTTTTTCTTAAAATCTTCAGGCAGGCTTTTAGGTTTCTTACAAAGTAGCGCTCCATTTGACCTCTTAATGACATGCGTATCAGCAACATCGTCATAACGAGGCATAGGAAATACTTTTCTAAATTCACCTTCCTGCGGAGTGTAATCAGTAAGAATATCTCCCTTGTTTGATAAGTCAAGCCCGCATGCTATGAGATATTCCCTTAAATCCCTAACCGATGTATTATTAGGCCCATACAGCTCACGCATTATAGATTTACAATTCTTAGAATTAAGAATCCAGGCAAGCTGGCTGGACGCTTTACGGCCGGTATCATCAAATTCATTATCACTGGCATAAATATGTGTCTTTGCTTCCGCCGATTTATCAGTAACAATGAATCTCATATGACCAAGACTAGCCTCGTGCATATTACCGTTATGATCAACTAAGTCTTTGGTGTTTGTCATAAGCTCTCTTGCAGTACCGCCGTTAAAACGACCAACAGCTGAAAACGGCGCCATTACAACGTCAAGTTCGACATTATTCTTAAAAACATTTACAGCATCCTTTATACCAAGATTGTCGGCAGTAAGCTCATCCATACCTCTGTCAATAATAAGGCTTACAACACCTTTGTTGCCGTGCATATCTGAAATTTTATCGCCTTTTTTAAGAGGCCTCAGGCTGCCATCTTCAGTACGCATCTTATAAGCAGACGCAAACTCTTTTGATATAATAACAGCGTCTTCGAAGTTGTAACCATTAAAGGTCATCTGCGCAACACCGACAGGCTTACTTATAGCAGATGCCTGAGCTATGTTACTGGAACTCATATTCTGCCTGTCAAATGGATCGTATTCCATATATTTCGCCCAGTCAGTATGCATAACAGCACATCTGTCATTAGGCACCTCAGATTTAGTAATAGAGCCGTCAGGATTAACCTTAGCACCGTCAACAAGATAACGTACAATACCCTGATTTGTGCTTGTTGCTGTAGTCATAATAGGATCAAAATAACCGTCTGAGTTTTCATCAAGCATACCCATATTACGTCTGTCAACAAGGTTAAAGTAACTCTTTTCGCTATCACTGAAATTTGGATGCTTCTCAGCATTAATAGAAGCATAAATAGTAGCGTCGTTTTTAAATTCAGTAGGATAACGAACCTTCTGCATCTCTGTCTTAACTATAGTGGCAAGGTCTTCTTCAGACATTCCCTGTTCCCTGAATTTTTCTTTGAAATCAAGGTCGTACCTTCTCGTATAAAGCTGTTTGTAAGTGTAGCTTACATTAGTAGGGCTGCCAATCTTACCTTTATCATAAGTAAAACCGGCGCTAACCATATCATGCCTCATCTGTTGTTTTATGTTTCTAAGCAGAGTCTGCTCATAACCCATAAGCCTTGTTCTCTCTTCAACGCTCTTATCGTCACCATTAACATGTGGAAGCACAACAGCATTATAACCCGGTGCAAAAATAAGATTGTTACCTGATTTGTATTTGGTTTCGACAAGACCATCTTTACCCGGTTCAAAAATCTGACCTAAGTAGCCTGTAGCTCCTTTAACAATATCATAATCTCTAATAACACTCTGATTACCATTGCTGTCTTTGCCACTAAGTTCTTTTGAGCTGCTCTTACTGAAATCAAAAGTGTATTTAATAATACCGTTTTTATCCATTAAGATTTTAACTTCACCACCGCCACCATTAGCCACAATACCGTCTCTAACAGTGTTATAAACGTGTGTCATAAACTCAGATTTATCTGCGGTTTCTAAATCAACAGCGGATGCTTCATCAAAAGAAACACTTTTATTAACGATGTTATCAGAATAATCATTACCAAAACTCTTAAACTTTGTAGTATCAATTTCATCGTTAAGATATCTAAGTGAATCTGAAAACGTGTCGATAAAGTTAGCCACACCCATCTCAGATTGCTGATACCTTGCAATCATAGCTAAGTTTATGGTCTTTCCATTAGCGTCAGGTGTAAGATTACCGATTAAGTGCTCAGGAACTGTCTTAGCATGTTCCTCAATGTGATATAAGCGTTCATCGTAATTAGAACCGGTGTCAGGGAAAAATGCCAACTCTTCTAAACCAATAGGAACAGGTTCGCCAGCCTCAACATAACTCATATATTTCTCATAATTAGCATCCAGCCTTGGCAGCTTATCAATCTTACCAACATAATAATCATAATAAGTCTTTTGGATATTCGCTATAATCTTATCCTCAGAATACATTGGCTCAAAATCGGGATCGTCTTTGCCGTCATACATCTCCATCATAAAGTCGTCTGAGTTTAGTTCGGTCACAATGTTTGCCTTAGCCGTGGATATACAGTCATTAATGTAATTTCTGGCAGTATCTACATCCGTGATAGGAGATATACCTTTTGTAAAAGTAGAGCCATCAAACCTGAAACTTACTTTGTGGCCAAATTCGCTGCTAAAACCTCCCGCATCAGGATTAGTATGCTGATTTCTATATACATAAGTTGATGAACCATCTTTAACATGATATGCACCAAGAAATCTGGTATGTTTAACAACATTTTTTACCCTGCTGTCTCTGTCAAAAGAGAAAATACTGCCGACAGGATGAACAACATCACCTGTACTCTGTGTCTTTGTAGGAATAACATCCCTGCCAATCTTAAATTTTTGTGTATTCACATTCTCGCCAAGTGCAAATCTGACAAAATCGTACACATCCCTTGACGTAGGCTCAAAATTAAGCTCCGGATACTTATTATCTGTAAAATTAGATTTATAAGACGGTGATAAGTACCCTGATACACCATTTGAGTAATATCTGCCGGTGAACTCAGGCTCATTAATGTCAATTACTCTAAATATACAATTAGCACCAGGAACGTTTGCTTTAACCTGACCTGACATACTATCAAGAACAACGTCATAATCATAGCCTAATTCATTTAGAGACTTGATAACAGATAAGCCAACTAATACATTACTCTTAACTTTAGCATACATTTTATTATATGCCTGACTTAATTTATCATCACTAAGTCCTTTGGTATCGATACCTGTGAGTTTAAGCGTAAGAGCGTCTTTGTTATCATCACAGTAGGCTTGTACGGAATTTGCGATTTTAGCAAAATCTTCTTTTTTGGTATACGGCATAAATTCTGCTAATCCGTACTTGTCCGCAGAAGTATAAGCAGGCTTAACATACTTATCATTGATTTTAGCAGCGTCATAATTACCACTAAAATAATCCATATTTGAGGACACATAATCAACATCCTCATAAGTAGCGGTTTCTTTCAAATCATTCATAGATAGATTCTTATATGACCTAACCATAAACAGCTTATTACCCTCTGTGTTTCGTGCGATAAGAGACGGATACCTGTTAGTATAAGGACTAAGCGGTATAGGCATATCAGCATTAACTGTAGCTTGGTTTATGTTAGCTCTAAGTGAGCTTCCAAATTTAGTATCAACCCAGTTACACCAATTAGTATGCTCGCCATACACCTCAGATATCTGCTTATCAAACGCATCAAGCACGAAACCACGAACGCCTTTTGCAAGCCTCTCTTCAGGAGATGCTGCCTTATACGCTGCCTTGTATGCAGCCGTAGCATCTGCGTAAATCTGCTTACCTTTACTTAACATTATAATCGGCTTACCTGTTTTCGCCGAATTAGCGTTAAGCATATCGATAGCTTTAGCAAATACCGCGTCATAATAAATGACGCTTTTTTCTTTTTCATCAAGCTTAAACATTGATAAAATTCTGCTACTTAAAATATAGACATTTGTATCTATATCAAGATTATTCCTGTTTCATCGAATCCGATTTTTGTATATGAATACTACTTTCGTTTGATATAATTCTCCACAGGCTTAAATTCCCGACTAGCCATCGGTACATCTGTTATGCTGTAGTATAACTTACGGTATTCATAAGATTTATACTTGCATTTAAATCTCTGTCAATGTTTAATCCGCAGCTGCATCTAAATACCCTGTCTTTTTAGTTTAAGATTTTTGTTTATCAAACCACACTTACAACAAGTTTTGCTTGACGGATAAAAACCTATCTGCTATTCTAAGCTCTATGCCACTAACCTTGCATTTATCATAAAGCTTTTGTCTGAATAAATAAAAACACTGTTTAGCTATCGCTTTTGACAGATGCTTATTCTTCATCATACCAGAAACATTAAGATTTTCGATGGTTATAAAACTTGGTTTTCGTTTTATAATATCGTTTATGATTTTATTGATATAATCATGTCTTTTGTTTCGTAATCGTTGATGAAGCTTCTGTACCTTTAGCTGTTGTTTGTCTATATTCTTTGTAGCCCCTCCTTTCTTATGTTTTAATAGTTTTTCTTGATAATTGTCTTTGTTTCCTTTTTTTAATCGTTTTTCTAATTTCTTCATTCTGTATGTTTTATTGAGATTTTTATAAGTAAATCCATTAGAACATACAGCGAATTCTTTAATTCCCTAAGTCTATACCTATTCCGTTGCCTGTGTTATTATTTGTTGATTTATAATCGATATCAATAATAACAGAAACATAATATCGACCTGCATCTTTTGTTACAACTCCCGATATTATTTTAGCATTTACCGGAATATATGCTTTTTCTTTAAGCCTCACCCATTTAAGAGTTGGTATTTTTGATTCGATGTCTTTCTACTAAACAGTCAGTTTTGTTATTCTTAACAAAGTAAAAAGACATGTTGTTGCATCTCTTTTGCTTAAACTTAGGAGAACCCTTTCCTTTTGAAAAGAAATCCTTAAAAGCCGTCTCTGCTCGTCTTACAGCCTGTTTTCTTGCTTTTTGAGCTACAGTCATTAATCCATGTCAGCTCTTTCTTTAGATCATGGTTTACATATTTGTCAAAAGCATTAGCTGTAATAAAAAGGATTGTTGTTCTGATGAGCATTTATATTTTTCACGAATATATCTATTATACAGAAATCTACAAATACCCTAAAGATTGGTTGATTTTTTTATTATCTGGTCTTTTGTTGGATGAATTTCTGTTTTATATGCTCGTAACATCAGCATTTTCCTTTCTACATATGTCTATGATTAGGTATGGTTGTTAACTATTGTCAATGAATTTAGTAATCATTTCAATTCTCCTTTCATAAAAAGACGCTTATACTAGCAGTGCCAGCATAAGCGTCAGCTAACACCCTTGTGGTGCGTAACATTATAAATCGAGGCGAACATAAAAACAGGTTATATTCACCTAAACCTGATACAGGTCGTTATTATTATAACATAGATATTAAAAAATCAAGACAAATCGCTGTCACAATCTGCCTTGATTTATAAAAACTTAAGCATTCTCAATTTTAATCATATATTCTTTAGCAGTTTTTCAAACTTGCCGTTTGCAATACCTGACCATGAATCGAGACTCACCAGAAATTCGTAAAATTCATCACAAATTTCGTAACTGTTACGGGCTGCATTACCCACGTCGTCGACATTTTCAACATATGTACCTGTATCAGGACTTGTCGCACTCTTTCTAATAGCTTCGATTGTGCTGCTTACATCCGATGACTTTATATAAGTCACAGAATGGTCAGCACTAAGCAGATTGTTACCCTGTCCGGCAAAATGCTTACTGTCATTCATCAAATCACCACGGATTTTATCATAAACAGACGAGAACATATCATCAAATTTATGATCAATATCGCCATGGCGCACTAACATATTTTTTGACAAACGGCCGCCAGCATATATAAGTCTATCATTCTTTAATTCATCCGCCTTGACTTTTTCATATTCATCTAACACAACCTTATTATCAGTTAAATTAGATGCAAACTTGTTATCAGCTTCATCGTCATACTCATTGTATGCATCCTCATAACCAAAATCATCACGCTCAGGATATACCGCGGATTCTAATTCTGCATCAACTTCATCAAGTTCTTTGTCTAATTCATCTTTGTTACGAAGCATATCGTTTACAATTGCCATAACGTCATCTGATAATGCATCAGGATCAAGCTTTGTAAGCTGTTCGTCATCATAACCCATGACATCTTTATAAACACCAAGAGCATCTTTAACAACAAGTGCCTGTCGCATACGCTTAGCAACCATCTTAAAATAATCCGGCTGATTCTGTCTGACATCAAAGTCTTTAGCATTCGAAAGAGTTGGTAAAGTCTGGAACGTATATTCCTTACCAGGCTGCCTTATTGTATCAGCGTGTAACTTCCAACTCATAGGCAATATCATTTCGTTTCTATTCCAAACAGGACTATCGCCCGCCATAAGAACAATAGAATTCCTAGGTGGTATAGATAACATATCATTCATGCTTATCAAAGGCTCTTCTTTAGTGCTCATTGTGTAACTGGTCTTGCCTTCATTTTGCATAAATAACCTTTGGTTATCTTTTTGTAACAGTTTTTACTTTCAATATAAGATCTATGAGTAACACCGCTCATCTTCTGTAGCATCTCAAGAGTTTCAACTTCCGTGGATTTTAAGAAAACTACATTATTTGTGTTGCCCATGATTACTTTGTCAATTCCGTCATTTATCAAAATATTTATTTAACTTTATAAATAAACATCAGTTTCGCCGTAAAAACTATACCCATTACAGATATTTATTGACTATATGTCAAACTCCTACTTAATTAAAAGCGGTTAGCCCAAGTATTTTTCGAACTACATTAACGGCTAGTAGCCCTACGGGGACGCAATCCCCTAGTCGATGAAGGTTATCCGTATTGCTGATAAAAGCAACTTAGGACATTCCTAACTGAACTTGCTCTTACATTGTACCGTAGCACCTAAAACAGGCTTTTATTTCAGCATAGCACAATTCTTACATTTTTTTCTGCTTTCGCCACATTCACACCTATCTTTTCAGATTATGTTGTAGTATGTAAGACTCTTGAAGCATTTCCCAGTGTTTAACTCTTGTTATAGTACGCACCCGTTACAGATACGCAGTGACTCAGTGAATTGTCTGAAAACAATCACTATTACACCATACACAGCCTTTAATTGCTGAATTGTCTGCAATATTATATGAAATTGCTGTTCTTGCGTATATATTTAATAATATTGTTTGAAAATTTCAGACAATTTAGCGTATACATCTTCTTTCTTCATTAATCTATAATCAATTTCTAAAACAGGTATTTTTAAGAACATTATTGGCATACTCTTTTTTTGTTTTGTCATGAGATGTTTAATTTTAGTAAACCTTTGGCACCACCGAATTTTTTTATAGGCCTATAGTGCTGTTCACCTTGACACTCAATTATAAATAAAGGATTACTTTCTTTATAAACAACAAAATCAAAAAAATAATAATTTATCATCTATGCCTCTTAAATCCTCATATGATTTTTGATAATCAAAATCTATGTTATTATCGCAAAGATAATCTTTTGTATACTTTTCAAGCCACGATAATTTCGGCATACATCCACACGATTGACTTGCTCCTGATTTTAAATCCCTACCCGGAACTTGTTTTTTATAACCACATTCACAAACACAATTCCAATAAATAACTCGACCACCACAATTAGGATAAAACTTAGTATCACCTTTAGATATAACTGACCAAAAACCAAATTTAAGACCAACTAAATCGTCGGCGACATGAGTTACGTTTTTTAGGCTTTCTCGGTAAATTGTTGTGCATAATACGATAATCCTTATTATTTTCTAAAATACTAAGTGCTTCAGATTCTGAAATATTATTAAATTCAGAAATCATTTGTTTTGTATCGCTATCGTAAAACCTTAAACAATCACATGATTTACGATAACCAGCTTTCAATACAAAATGTGGAACTTCTATAACATTACCACATTCGCATTGACATAAACACATATTATGCTTTTTACCATCTTTATAGTCTAATACGCCTAATTCATCTATTACAGTTAATCTACCAAATTTTAAATTTTTAAAAAGATTTAGGTAATTTATCATATTTTCGTTGTTTATCCAATAAGTAAGCTGAGCGAGCTTTTTTCAAAATCATCAACTTGCGATGATTTATACCTGTATTGATTATTCAAAACTCTGTCAGCAACCAGAAATCCACCCTTATCAAGTCACCTTAATGTTTTGACAGATGTACCAACTAAACTAGCAAATTCAACAATATTATAACCATCGTTCATAATCACACCTCACAATTAATTTTTAATAATATTATAACAAATGTGACCAAATAAAACAACAGTTTATTGAAATTTAATTTTTCATCATTCCGCTATAAATGACTCCGTAATTAAACGGCACTTTTTCATTACAAAAAGTGACTGACTATATGTCAAATTTTATAAAAAAATTATTATAAAACCCAAGCATTTTTCGAACTACCATTGTTAGCTTGTAGTCCTACGGGGACGCAATCCCCTAGTCGATGAGGGTTATCCATATTGCTAATAATAACAACTTAGGACATTCCCAACCAAACAAACCCTTGTTAACGATAACTTAGCACCTATAATATAGGCTTTTTATTTCAGCATATCATCATCCTATAAATTTTTTTAGCTTTCGCAACCATCACACCTGTCGTTTCCAACTATGTTGTGGTTTATAGGCTCTTAAGGTTCTTCAAGGTTTTTAACTCTTGTTATAGTACGCACCCATTACAGATACGCAGGGCAAACAGCAACCCCAATCCGATTGAAAGCATTGTTTCAAAAGCATCAATTCCGTGCCCATTTGATTGCAAGTTTCCTAGCTCATCCAACATAAACTTACACTTCATGAGAGGCTTTTTGATTTTTCGACATATATGACTGCTCAAAATTTAAATCTCGTTAAAATATTTATCTAAAAGAGTAAATAAGCATTTTTTTACTTATTCTGTTTGTATCAATGATTAAAAAGTTTAAAAACCATGACTATCTGCATAATTTTTTTCTTAATTTCGTCATGCTCTTGTTGCTTATGTAATTGTTCATCGCCACCAAACCAATCTACAGAAACATAGTGCTGAAGTCCGTTTAGTTCCAACAATAAATTATAATCAGGTAAATAAAAATCATAAGATAACAAATTACTGTTAGAATTCAATAAATCAGGAAAAAGTTTGTTGAAAAAAATAAAAAGTAATACCTTTATCAATCAAATAATCTTTACACCAAATTTCTGCTTTAGATTGTTGTTTAGATTTACCTTTGTTTTCAACACGCAGACAACCACAGGATTTATTCCAACCTTTCCTAAGATTTCTGCCAAAACTAATAGTTTTACGACCGCAATCACAAACGCAATTCCATTTATCATAAACAGAACCACTTGGTACTCTATGCGATTTTGAACGGCTTACGACAGTTAGTCTACCGAATCGTTTATTTAACATATCTAAATCATTGGTTTTATGACGATTTTGTAAACAACCACAAGATTTAGTGTGTCCTGTTGATAATGAAGTACCTAACACATCCGTATAATTACCACATTCACAAAGACATCGCCATTTACTAAATTTAGCATTACCACAAACATAATTATCTAAACGTTCAACAACTGTCAACATATTGTATTTATCATTAATACAAATCAAAACAAAAAAACCTCTTTTTAATATTTTCTTGTTATCATAAGGCTTTTTTTATCCTTATTTCTGTAACATTACATTACAGTCCAGCATAGCTTTTTATCCCACATAGGTATTCCCCATGTAAACCATAACGATAATGAGAACTCGTGGACAGATTATATTCTGTAAGAATTTCACTTACAGTTTCACTGTCTCATGCGTTGCCCCTGTCTGACACTTTAATATCAGACTTCGGTTCGGATTATGGTTGCAAACCACTTCTCCGCTTAATTTCTCATTTATAATTTAGACTCTTTAATATGGTTTGAGTCTAAACGGCAAATATATAAGCTTCGCATTGAATATGCTTATATACGATTACCAACTGCTTGATCATAATGAGAATAAGCTGAGCATAACTTGTAAGATGTGGTGGTGTAATCAAAAATAAAATTCTTGCTTTCTCCGTGTATCTAACCATCGTTGACACTACCGCACTTACCTTGACATCAGAGATTGTCTTCTTCTGCCAATTTGTTATTCTCTTCTCACTATATTTAATTGAGCCAGTCTTAAATTTAACTACCTTACCTGATCTATCCTTAACAGGCTTTATCTCTGTCAAGACGCCACCGTTAACAATCTTTTCAGATAAGATTGGATCTTTAATGTACAACCTACCATCAATGGATTTCCTGTATTCCTTTACAAACTTGAAATAGAATACTTTAAGAAGCTGCCCTCTTGACTGGTCTTTAATTTCGCATTTCAGATAAGCTGTATCATTTGGAAAAATGCCGTCAACATAGTACTTGCACCAATTTGACCTTGTTATTAAGTCCTCATGGTAGAACTCTTTTCCAAGAGACTTAGTGAACATATCATCTTCAAACGCTGTCCATACGCACTGCATACCAAGAAGATTATATCTCGTAACAAAGTTTGCTGCCAGTCTGATACCAAGTCGCCTTGGGAAACTCATACCGGCTAAATCAGTGTTCATTGACGGTGTACCACTCGTGAGAGTGGATATAGTTGGATCCGTGAAAAAGTTATAGCAATAGGTAAGATTTTGATACTATCTCCACCTTTTCCCCTGCTTCACACCGTGCGTGCGACTTTCACCGCACACGGCGTTCCATTGATTAAAAAAACTTAATAAAATAAAATAAAAAAACTTAAATCTGCAAGGAATCACCGCCTTTCTTTGATTATTTTTGAAAAGAGATGTCTTTTGAAATATTGCATTTCCTCGCTATATCTCCGCATTTCATATCAGTTTTATATAGTTCTACAACAGGTCTTTTTACTTCTTTCGCTTATAGGCGGTCTACCCGTCCGCTTTTTCAAATCACTCAATGTCACATCTCCTTTCTGTAATATATAAGAATTATAACACATTTATCAAGATAAATCAACAAGTTTTTAATTTGAATATTATACTAAACTGTGATACAATAAGGTAAAAATAAAGGAGACGTAGTATATGAAAGATTTTTTATGATTATATGGACAAAGATACAAACTCTGACAACAAATTATTTAGACAATTATCATTTATATTAAACTCGATTGATGTTTGTGCAAAACAAGAAATTACCGATGCAAAAAGAAAAGAAAAAGAACAAAACACAAATAGACAAAAAAATACATAAAAATGGATTGACACACATAAACATTGTTTTTTATGATATAATAGGATCTCCTGAACGAACTGAAGAATTTGCAAAAAGCTTTATACGATTTAAGATGTAAAATGACTCATAACGGTATAGCCTATAGCAATAAAAAAATAAAATATATCTCATAAATAAAGATAATGTTAGTGGATGTAAGTTTGGAAAATGGTTTATTCCTATAAATCAGCTATATGACGATATAATTCAAGCTATAAATGAATCAAATAGCACAATTATAAACAAAATAGTAATACCCGATAAATTATACCAACAATTATGCAAAAACAACAGATAAAGATGAATTTAACAAACTATTAGAAAAACATCAAAACAAAAATGAACCAATCAAGACATCACTAAAACTCATATAAAAAAATCAGGCTTACCTATTAAGTAAGCCTTTTTTATTAAACACTATTACAAAATTACTTTTTTAATATAACCCAAATTGTATCCCATATGCTATACTTTCAGCATACGGACTATCCTGGTCTGAATTTAAGTATCTATTACTGGTAATCTTTGAAATAAATCTTGAGTCCAGATTTCGTTTACGCCACTCTTCTTTTTATATTGTCAAGATTTATCTCAAATAAGTTGAATGTAGAATCCTGTATCAAATACTTTTTTTAGAATATCTGAAACATCATCTTCGTTCGTAATTATATCCCGTCATCAGGACAAAATCGATATCAGACATACATCGCCATTTCGCAGAAACATTACGGTTTGATTAGCAAAAAGATATATGCATATTGCCTTTTATTCTCTTATCGAGCTTAAAGAGGTCATATATCAATAGTAACTGACTATTATTATGAAAAAGCATTTCGTAACGATTATACATACGCTCAAAAATCATTTTTCATAAGCAGCGTCATTAATAGTCACTAGCTTATCATTAAGTATTATTTTCTTAAAATTACTATAAACATCTTTGATTGCCTTTTTTTCATAGTATATCATATCCTTTCAACAAGATAAACTCTTTGCTTTATGTTTTACGATTATATTCCGAATGATTTCCATATCTATAGACGACTCTGTGAAGTGAAGCCTCACCACCCAAACTGCGTTTGGATGGTGCTTCTGTCGTCGGGTTCCGCGGTTTCAGCTTCGTCCCAATGACAGACTTCCTTCTCTGACCATACGACCTAAGCCTGAGTTTTTGACGCTAAAGCGACAAATTCACTTCTTAGGTTAATGAGGTCAGACAAGGTGCAGGTGCTCCTCTTAGCTACCTGAGGGACTTTTGCCTCAAGTGCTAACCGTTGCGTCGCCGTAACGGTTTTTAATAGGTGCCGAATAAAATACCGGGCACCGATGTTATACGATGCGTTTAAATCCGCATTGTAAGTTTTGCCATTTGAAAACTGCATCAAAGCATAGGGTGTTTCAGGCGCAATTTCACGTCCGCGTTTAGACCAACCAGAACCATCAAAGGCTAATCGACTAGTATATCGTGCATTGACGCGTGCAATTCGTAAGCCGTATTGATGTGCTCGTTGCGCTAACACCTTATAAATGCGTTTATAACGCCAGAAATGAGCGCGTTTAACAATGTTTTTGCCCTTGAAGTCTAAGTACTCAAGAACGAAAACATCAACGCCATGCTCGTTTCCAAAGTCAAGGATAGCCTTGACTGTTTTATCGGCAATATTTTGGCTGATTCCAGCCACGCTTCGCCAAAGCCTTTTATTGTGACGGGAACCGCGTTTTTGATTGCGTTTGATACGCCCTAGTTGTGTGTTAAGTCGGTCGTGCTCTTTGCTAAACGAAATGAATGTTCGTGCATAAACCGTACCGTCTTGGTCCATAATGGTACACGTAGCGTCTGTATTTAAACCCAAATCCACGGAGCAGATTTTTGCTGATGGATTCTTCTCTTACCAAAAGAAACTTCTTCCTCGTAAGAAAAGGTCGCATAAAAAAACGACGCCCTTTCTTCTGAATGATAGGAACGTTTTGTTTCTTGCCGATTAAGTAGGTTTGGTAATATCTGCAATCAGAAGTTTTTAGTTTATAAACTTCGAATACCCAATCACCATTTTTGAACACTTTTAGTTCAATGGTTTGGTGAACGGGGTCAAAATTGCGAAAAAGATTCTGCTTATAATAAGCGGGATAAACATAGTGAGTTAAACTTAATTGTGGAGCTTGTCCTTTAGGTTCCTTTTCCCAATTCGCTAAGTTACTACGATAAGAGGAGACGATGCCAAGAGCAAGATTAAGTACGGCTCTACGTAAATAGGAAGGAAATTTAGGGAATTTCTCATCGAAGTCATATCGTGCGTGATTCTTAGCAGTAGAATGAACGAGGTTCTCGACATACATCATACGCTGATTTGAATACTCAAAATCCGTCATCTCATCCCAATGTGCATCCACAATAGGAATAACAAAATGAATGGCATCACGATAAATATGTATGGAGTTTTCTAATGCTTTTAAATCACCAGTTAGCTTCATTTTATAACTTGACGTTATTTTCATAAGGTTCGTCTCCTTTCTTTCAGTATACTTTTATGATATCAGAAAGAACCTGAAATGACAAGCCTTCATGAAATCGTCAAGACCAACATACACCTCGCTCACACCATCCAAACTTCGTTTGGATGGTGTCTGCGCTCGGCATTAATCAAATCCATCCATCAACTTTTCTTTAATATCATCAGGAAGAAAATCACATGGAATCTGACTATAGAAATATACCCAATCGATGTCATCAGTTATCTGAGTAATCATGATAAATCCCTCTTCCTTCTACATATAATCTTTCAGCGAATCCATTACTATCTGCTTTGGCAAAAATTTATAACAATAATAGCTACTTGAAAATGTGGGATTATTGCCGATTACTTTACCGTCAAGATTTACAAACTTCATTCTTTCTTCAAACATAAGTAGCTGTAACTCTTTATCCTTAAACAGCTTCTTAGGCGCTGAGTCATTAAGCCAAGTATTACTCATAATTAAAGCAAAAGGCTTATTAAAACTCAAAGCTCTCTTAAATATTTCAGCCTTATTTGTAAAAGGCGGGTTACTTATGATACAATCCCAAGGGAAATCAGGAACAAACTCATAAAAATTCTGACCCGTATCAATGTGGGTATTATGAACTATATTACCATTTTGCTTTAACAATTTAACAAAATTACTATCATCTTTATCAAAAGGACACCATATTTTCATATCAGGAATAACATACCTAAGAATAGGTTTCACACCATACTCAGGTGTATAGCATTCATCATTCTTGCCTTTTGAATACATATTTTTCAAATTTAGTCATTGCAAATCTCCTAAAAATATATTAGACTAATTATAGCACATTTATCAAGATAAATCAATATTTATATTTATAAAAAAAGCAAAAGCTTTTCTGGTTTTTATTAAAAAGGAGACTACCATGAGTTTATGTATTTATAACAAACGATGGGGTATGGAAATCGGCTACAAAGGTTTTGAAAGACTTAGGTGCGACATTGCTGACCTTTTGCATCCTGAATTTGGTGAATTATACAAAGAATGGATTAGCCATAAAATAGATGACATTGCTGGCTTTTGAAACACTTAAAAAGCTATATAACGAAGGTAAATTAACTGACGCAGCAGACCCTGTAATACAGTTTTTATTCAAACCTGACCACAAAACTGAATTAACAAAAGAACAATGTGAAGCAGTGTACACCTTAATCAAAGATTTTTGATAACAACAAAGATTACAGCCTATTAGGTGCCACATCGCCTGCAACATTCGCACTGTTTAAGAAAATCTTTGAGACAAGCGTTAGGCATGGTGCACCAGTATACTGGAACCAAGTACACCCAAATTAACAAAGGATAACAATAATATTAGATAGGTTATACGTATTAAAAAGAAACTTTATAAGCTGGTAAGCAAAAGTGCCTTTGCCTGTAGCTGTTATAAAAAGAAGGTGCGACGATGGGATATTTTTAAAGATATAGACTTAAACAATGACAAAGAGGTGTTAAAGTTCTTAAAAAGAACATAATACCCACATTATCAATGGAGATATAATTCCTTATACATGCTATTCAAATAACATCAAGATATACAACCTTGACGTAGATGAAAACATAAAAAAATTTCTTCTACGAACTATTACAGATTAAAAAAATACGTCATACATTGCATCTGACATATTTAATGACATTGCAAAAAGATTTTGACAAAACAACACGATGGATATCAAATTGAAGTGGTAGGTCGTTCAGGTGGGCATTTAATGCTAAGCTATAAAAACAAATTTACTTATTATAAGCAGATTACAGCACCAAAACATTTAACTAAGGATAAAAGAATCGAACTTGCTAAAGTTCTTATGGATTTTGACAAAGCCTGTGATAATATAATCAAGAGTTTAGCTAGTCTTGCTGATGAGTATGAAATAAAAAGAAGATGAGATAACAATCACCAACAAAAGTAAAAAAACGCTGGTGCTAAAAAGAAGAACGAAAGGAGACTCAAAAAAATGTATTTTTAAAAGAAATAAATCTTGACAACGACAAAGAGGTGTTAGACTTTCTAAAAAAATCATAAAGAAAGTACAGCCTAATGAATACCTGGAACATGCTCTACGGCTATTCAAATAACATAAAGATTTACAATCTTGATGTAACCGATGAAAAAAAAGAAAAACTCTATGATTTGCTAGACATTGACAAACCGTCGTTTGACATCCATATGCAATTCGACATATTAAATGAGGAATTTAATGAAAAACATCCTGATTACTATGTCATAGTAAACGGACGATCAGACGGATATCTTGTGCTAAGTTCAGACAATGTCAGAGACTATCAAAATGAGGTAGTTCATCCAGAAGATTTATCTGAGCATGAGATAAGAGAACTTGCCAAAATAGTGATGGACTTTGATAAATTCTGTGACGATTATATTTCAGGTATTTTAGCCATCTTAAACAACAGTGAGATTGTAGAAGAAGAAGTGACATATACGAAAAAGATAAGAGTTTTGAGACCAAAAAGAAGAATAACGTTGTAACAAAAAGAGCATCGATTAAGGATGCTCTAATTTTTTTACACATGCTTAGTGGCAACGTCAGCTAAAAGGTTAAGAAAAGCGTCTTTTGTAAATAAATCAAAGCTGTCAGCCATACCAACTAATTCATCATATTTACGAGGGTTGTGTCCAAATACAAACAAGTCAAACCCAGCCTTAATATCAGACGCAAAGATTTTTATCATCATCGCAGTCAGAAAGATAATAAAGCCAATTTGAAAAACCTCTATGAAACCAAAAAGGCAACTCATTGTGATAATTGACTAACAAATGATTCAGACGCAAACCTTTCGATAAATAATAACTAACGAAATCTTTCATATTCTTAACTCCTTTCTTAATTTTTGTATCATATATGTTGTAGATAAGCCATCAATAGTGACAACATATAAATCACGATTACCAACATCTGTTATAGTAAATAATTCATTATTGTCCTTATCGTGAAAAAAACACAACTAACTCGTGCTGTATTACCTAAATCTTTATAATCAACAACAACAAAATGTTTGTCTTTTTAGTGAAATTAATAGAACTCATGATTTTCATCAAGCTTGATATTATCTAAATTATAATTAACAATCTGATTAAAGCTATGAGAATCATCTTTATGCATCATATAACTAACACTAAGATAAATAATCACACCCAATATGAAAAATGAAATCCTAGACTTCATATAACCACCTCTTTATATTTTTTTAATATTATACCATAATTTTCAGCATAAATCAAGAAAAAGGTGGTCTATGACCACCTTTATCATTCGTATGCTTTCTTGATTGTACCATCACTAACAGGAATCAGAGGTAATCTAAACATACCATCATCATCAACACACACTTTAGCAACATCTTCTTTTAGATAAAATAAACTTAGAACCTGCTAAATCAATCAAGTTACCTATCACTACGGAGTTGTCAACAGCAGACATTCCAAAATATAAACCGTTCATAATCAAGCCCTTTCCTTCAGTATTTGCGAAAATATTATAACATATAGTACATAAAAAAACGCAAGTTATAAAAAACAAAAATTTCAGAAAATATCTCTAGTGGCAACTAACATAATAAGCAATAGACCACATCTACAAGAAAATAAAAGAGGACTGCTTTAGCAGCCCTCTAATTTTTATTTCTTCTTTCTAATAAAGAGTAAACCAATTCCTATCAAAAATAAAAGCCGTAAATCGATACATCACTGCCACCTGTTCTAGGCAACCTATCAGGAGTCTTTTTAGGGATAACCTTTCGCCCTGAATTAACAGGAATGTCATCATCCGGGGTTTCAAGATTATAAATAACATTTATGAAAACACCTTTATCATTAATTACCTTAGTAATTGTCGTATTCTTATCAACAAAGATTTCTGATACTTTATTATCACCACTGAGGTCAAGTTTTAACTTGAACAAGTCAGACTGTAAGAGATAACCACCATAATCTCTATCAGCAAAAGAGAAATCACCATTCTCATCTGATGTAACAGTCTCATTCCCTAAAGAAATCTTGTAATTCTCATACGGTGTGCCACCCTTATAAACAATTCTACCCTTTATACTGACTTTCTTTGAAACAACAGCTGGTTTTGTTGCAGTAACAGGTTTAGGGGTATCCTCTGTAACAGGTGTCACTGGCGTTACTACAGGCTCTACAGGAACACTTGTATCTGTAGGAATAACCGGTGTCACTACAGGTGTTTCAGGAGTCTTAGGTGTTTCTGGCTTCTTAGGTTCTTCAGGAATGACATCACCCTCTGGTAACACAAATAAGAAATTACCGGCATTACCATCAATAAATGCTCTTATTTTGTTATTTTTAAGCTTAAAGTACACATTATCGTTCACATCCATCTTAGCTTCACCATAGCCAAGATACATTCTAAAATAACCGCCACAGTGAGCCATACGAATACTATTAAACTCCATACTGAAGCCTGAACCAGTGTCAAAATTTTTATCAATAACGCTTATCTCTTCATCTGCACCATTACCATCTAAGGGATGGACATTAATGTATTTAACATCATTAGGCGTAGGATATGGGATAACCTTAGGTTCACGCTGTGCAAATAGTACAGCCCTTAACGGCTCCACAGAAAACAAATGCTCAGGTGGTGGTACCACAAGACCATCCGAATCAGGTGGGTACACCGGTACTGGCACAGACGGTTCCGATTTAGGTAATTTATAATACCAACTCGATGCGTCACTGTCATCAATTGAATAGCCACCTTGTAGCAAATTAGATCCCGTATCGACCTTATTAATATCTTCATAATTAAGAATATCAATATACTTTAACCTATTATCAGGTTTAGTTGTACCACCTTCTTCAGATACTGAGCTATCGTACATCTCATAAAAGGTCTTTTTTGGCATTGCATAAACAGTATCTTTTTCTAACTCAACCTTATTTTCATTGCTATCTGATACAACCTTTGCACTATCTACACCATCTAGCAAATAACTATACTCAGGCAAAGAGAATTTTTTATAAACAAATTTAGCGTTGTTTACATCATAAACAGGAACCTTTTTACCATCATAATCTTTATATCTGAGTGGTAAATCTATAATAGAAATACCATAAACAGAATCACCAGCTTTAACATATACGATACTTCCTGTCTGTAAACCTTTACGCTTACCTTTCACAAGAGATTTACCATCTTTTTCATAAGTAAACGACGCTCCGTCAGATGCCCATTTCACACTGTCATTATCCGCATTTTTAACAATAATATCCTCAAGAATATAATCCAATGTCTGGTCATCGTGCGCCAAAACACCACCTGCAAAAGGGAGAATGTTTATCTTAGTACCATTTTCAAAAAATGAAAGCTTTGTATAATCAGCTTCTTTCATTTCGGTAACGCTTATATCGGCAAATGTTTTCGAAAACAACCTTGACGTGAAAAATGACCTATCGCCAAGCATTGCTTTCCCATATGCGTCAGCATCAACCTTATTATCAGGAATCATATCCGTTTCATATTCGTCTCTATAAATTGACGGATAATGAGATTCAGCAGACATACTACGCGGAGAACCTTTACTAAATACAACCGTATCATAATCCGTAGGAGAAATCCCATTTACCCCAATATGTTGCCATAACTCATAAGAACCATATGGTATTTTTCCTTTAGCAAAATCGCGTATTGCTTCATCAGTAAAACCACCAAGACTATCACTATAATAATCCACATCAAAAATCCTGAGGGTTTTTGTTTTACATAAAAGCTCATTAGCAAAAATTATAAAAAGAAGTTCTATTATAACCAACATTACCTTCAAAAAGGCATCTCTTTTATAATGTCATACATATTAAAACGAATTGCCTTAAATGACTTGCCTTCATTATACCCAGATAAATCAAATTTGCTTAAATATCCAGCATCTTTCCATTCGTCAGACATTGCACCTTTTGTTACATTTGTACTATTCATATAGTCAGCCAAAAGATTCCTTAGTAAATACAGCACTCTTAAATTTACGACCTATAAAATCAATAATCTTTTCAATTAATGCAACATTATTGTCAAGCTTTATTTAAGAAATACATAAAATCAGTATCCTTTGAAAAAAATTTAACAAAAGCTTGCCTGAAACGTATAGCTGAATATTGTCATCATCTTTTAACTTATAAACACCATCTGAAATGAGATAATCAGGCTTTGCCGTTATCATCAAAAAAACAACGGATAAATTATCTAAAACATATGGCAAAGTTGTCAACTGAGAATTATTGTGGTAAAACAATTCAATACCCGCTAAAACTCCTACTGACGGAGAATTTTGCTCAAAATACTCATCGGTATTGACATTTGCTAAAATTTCTTTGTTAACATTTTCTGATAAAACATCGAGTTTGCCCGAACTATTAACCTCATATCCTTTATCTATCACACTAAGTGGTAAAAATAAATTTATCAGCGAAAAACATCACCCAAATCCGAATAATGAACGACCGTATTATCTGCTTTACCAACAGGTTTCAAATTATAAAACACTTTGTCCTCAATATAAGAAATGCCCATTGCAGAATATAATGGCATAAAATATGACTTAAAAGTCGTCTCTGCTAAATTAACGCCGTTAGTAAGGTTTTCATCAATAGGAACATGTTTTCCAAACAAAGTATCATCAAAAGCATACAACACTTTTTCATAATCTAAATCAACAGGAGCGTCACCTGAAACATCACCAACAAAAGGAATTATAGTCTCAACAGCATTTTCCGGAACTGAATCATTATCAGCTAATCTCTTGATTTTTTTCGAGATATAAAATCCGCCGTCCGCTCTAAAAATGCGGTAATTAACAAGATATCTTGCTTTAACAAGTGTACCGTCTAACAACACGTTTGTATCAAATACAAAAGAACTTATTTTATCATCAGTGATAGAAGATTCTTTTATATTAACAGCGTCAGGTACACTGAAATCAAAAAGTATCAACACCCTTATTATCTAGTTCAGACGAAATATCGGTTTTATCATTAATCAAATCACCGTTTATAACATAATCATAAACGTGTTCCTTCATATCAGTATTTCTATCCATTATAAACGGATGTTTCTTAAAATTACCATCGCTGTCAGGCATACTGCTTGAACGAGCCTTAAATTTGACACCATCCTGTATGGTGAATACATCAAATTTATCATGGAACTCTTTATCAGTCTCTTTGAGGTAATAGTCTGGCTTAAAATCATCAGTCAGAATAACGTAATCAGGAACAATCTGATTATAGTTATTTGCACCAAATCTGATACTTTTTTTAATCATAGGTCTTCCTGATAATTCCAAATCACCGTTTATCTTAAAAAACGAAGATTCACTTTTATTTGGTGTATGCAAACCAATGAAATAATTATCATCAATACTAAAACTGCTGATAGCATTAAGAAGAATTTTTCCTTTTTCTGTTGCTGCTAATGTATCAAGAGCAACAGCGTTATCCGTAGTAAATTCACCAAGTTTCTGTGAACCAGCATTTATATTTCCGCCGAATATGCTCGCAAAAACAACATCAGGATGATTCTCAATATCGTTGCCGAAATAATCGTTAAGAGTAAAATTAAAATTAACTTCAGGATATTCAGAAAATTCGCCATATTTTCCTAAAGTATACCCGAAATCACGCTTTTTTTAACCCATATATGACCATCTTTTTTAAATATGACAAGATTAGCATTAAATTTGATACCATAGGAACTACCGCGTGTATGGGCAATAAGTTTTAAATCAACAATCTTATATGGTGTACTATCTGTTAACGACTTGTCGACAAGCTTGTAGAAATCATCATCACTTAATTTGTTAACAGCATGATTAGGATCTTTTTGCGATTCCTTTACGTAAATACTTACATCAAAGGCAGAATTTTTTTTCATCACTCCGTCTTTATACTCTTTAACAAAATATGGTGCCACCGGAATATTTCTACTAAATGGAATTTTCATCGACAATTCGCCATCTACGCCAGAGCCTCTATATTTAGCATCAAAATATACAGGTGATTCTGTCATATTAATAATCTCCATACTGTCATCTAACCTGCCATACGGATTTTCTTTTTTAGCAAAAATAATTACAGGTTTTTGTTCATCATCAACAACAACATACAGCTTTTTATCAAACCATAACTCAGAATCAAAACCATACGTATATTCCTCAGAATCATCACCGTATAGGACAATGTTATTCTGAAAATCTGAAGAACCTCTTTTATACCACATCGCTTTCCCAAAAGAATCGCCAGGCCCATTAGACCAATGACTATCATATTTGGTTAAACGGAAATAAACATCATCACCATTTATTAAAACACCCAACGCATCAAAAATTCTTTTTGAATATGCTGCATATTGTTCATCAGCACGAAACGGAATTTCTTTAGTATTAATTCTAGTATCAATATGGCCATTTTCTGTAATCGCCTTACCAAAAATCTTAACCTCAAGATTACGAATAGTATCTAAAGATGCCCCATATCTGTCATCAGTAATCCAATCAACAGTGCTGTCAAAAAGACAACGAACCTCTTTTACAGAACCATATGGACTATAATTACGATGAAGCCGTGCCCCTAAAATAGTAATTTCACCACTATCGTTATCATAATCAATCGTATATTCAACCCTTGCACCATCGCCACGATTAGAACGAAAATCATACTCTACAATAAGACAGCTTTGAGTAAAATTTCGCCAATCATGAGCTTCAACAAACCTAACTCCGCTGAAATTACTTATTATTACAAGCAACATCAGCACAAAGGCTAGAACTCTTTTTTTCATCAACATCGAAAAACTCCTTTCTCAATAAACTGATCATAAGTATAATAAATATAACCAGTGCTCTACAAACAAACAATCTATGTGTACCAGAATGCCCTGACATAATGGCAATCCGGATAATTGGGAGAGATAGGATTAGCAAAGTGCTTAAATTAAAAGCCTTTTTCCAAAGCATTATCCCAAATAATGCTATTAGAAAAACAATCGCCAATCCTCTGTTAAACAGTAAAGTGTCAAAATTGTTATAAAGTGCTGCAAACACACCCTCATCAAGTGAATTTGTAGTCTCAATCAAATTTGACACATGAAAGATAAACGATTTGTCAATAAAAATTGTAACAAGCAGCCATTTTGTAATCATTGTAACAGAATAACCAGCAAACCACAAAAGACCTAATTTAAGCAAACGCTTAAACTCGAATCGTTTAACATAACAAATATATAACATGACAGCAGGTACTATTGTCTCTGCCGTCAAATAATCATAAAAAGCAGTTAAAAATCCTGCGAAGAAAAATGTCAAACTATAGTTAACATTCTTTCTACAAAGTAGTAACACGCTTATCATAAGCACATAAAACACAGGGGCTGTCTCTAACCCCCATACACCAAACGGTACTACAAACGGTAGCTGTCCAAAAATAATAGGATACAAAAAATTAAGTCTTCTCACATATGCTATGAAAAAAGTAACACCTAGCAGCATAATGTAACCAAGTACCATTATAAACCTTACCTGTGTTATGTTAAATAACATAAACAAAGGCTTATACAGAGTTATATATCCGTGCCAATACTGTGGATAAAATGTTGTAGTCTCTGTGTGATTAACCAAATTGTAATAATTAGTCTTCGGATCGTGTTTGCTATAGTTCCTGTACTGCATAACAGGATATCCTATAGAATTATTAACAAAGTTTAACCTACCTGATGTCTGTGCTTCATTTAGTATAATCAAGTCGCCAATATCGTCAATAGCCGTAATATAAGACTTCAAAAACAGCCTTCGCATGATACCAGTGCTCTTAATATGTTCGGCACTTATTGTAGTATTGTTTACAATCTGCTCAGACTGAAAGTTTGTGACTATAAAAAACAAACCTAAAATAACAGCAATGCTTAAAATAACACTTTTTACAGATTTCAAATTAAGCACCTCTCTTCATATCAGTGGACATTAAATCAAAAAAGATAACCAATTTTGATTTCAAATCTGTATCGACTTTATTCACACAATCCATTAGCATATCTTTTTCTTGGATGTGAATTGCTAAACACAAAAGTGTTAACAATTCTTTGATATTGCTTTCTGATAATTCGCTACTGATATCTTCTAGCAAGAAATCACAGAGCCACTTAGCAAAACCCTTGTGAAACCACGCAGGTAATGCCTTAGGCTGTATTGACAATATTAGGGTTTAAGTATAAACCTTCCATCAGATACTTGTAAACTTGCATATTCATAATACAAAAATCCTTTTCTTTATTATATCTTATTTAATACCATGAATCAAGGAAAAACCGTAATTATTATTTATAAATATTTTGGAGCCAATGCAAAAATCTTTTTCTGATAACCTTTTTAACATAGCCTTTGCACCCAATCGATGTAAGACCATATTTATCAACAGAAACTGTAGATTGCCTCTGAAACATCATTTGCTCAATACTTATGCCCGGATATGATTTAGACGGGCTATTAATATAATTTGACTATGAACTTTAATCATAAAGGATTCTCCTTTCTTTTTACTGAAGTATATCACATATTATATCATATTTTTCCACCATAAATCAACATAAAATTATACATCGTATTGGTTTTTATGATATAATGTACAAAGTCTTAGACCTGTTTTAATAATAAAAAGGAGAATGAAAATGCTAAAACGATTATTTTTTACCATAGTGACAATATTACTACTAACAGCACCATGTATAGATGTACTAGCTGCTGAAATAATACCCAGTTATGATGCAAATTTGCAGATGAATACCATAGCAAAATTAAGCAACAATTCAGCAAAATTTAAGTTAACCTATGAACTGGGTGATGAGATAATAGACGGACAAACTGTAAAAGCCACTGCTGTAAAACTTTGTAATCCCTGACTTAAATTTTTGAGGCAAACCTTGATAATAGTGGTGAACTCACATTTAATTTGACAAATCTCAAAAACAAAACCTACACTTATTACATATTATCAGCAAACGGTGAACAATACAGCGATATGTTTGATATCGACTTTGTAACTGATGTTAAGCCTACTAAAGTGATGCTAGACGTGCCACTAAACTATCAGATGAAGAGATATCCTGAAGGGTGTGAAAGTTTTGCTACAGTTGCATTACTCAAATATTTAGGATATAATATAAACGAAGACATCTTCATAAGAGACTATCTTGATAAAATACGACTAAATGACAGACGATTACATAGTATTAGAAACATATTTGATAAGTTTTACTTAGGCGATCCCACTAACAAAACAGAACAGGGGTATCTGGCAAACCCACCTGTTTTAATAAACGCTGTGAACAAGTATTTTAGAAAATATGGATTTAATAAACATAAGCCTGTGAACACAACAGGAATACCCCTTATCAAATTGCTTGACGACTATGTGCTTTATAAAACACCTGTTATCATTTGGCTGACAGTAAATAACAAACCGCCAAAAATAGCAAGAGTTAAAAATATACCATATGTCTATCCAAGCCATACCTATCGTAATATCAGGATATGACAAAAACAAAAGATGTTAGATGTAACCGATAGTATTTCAGGTAAGAGATACATCAGTTATGATGTGGCGAATAAAAATCTATGAACAGACCGGAAGAAAAAGCTTTATAGTAAAAATAAGAAAGAGCTAATTAATGATATCAGAATTCATATTAGCAACAATATTAACAACAGTGTTGACGATAGTATCAATCAGCACTAAATAAACAAATGAATGAAACAGCCAACATAAATAATTTGTATAAACAATGAATTAGAGCCACCGCTTATCTAACGGTGGTTCGTTTAATATTAAAATTTAACGGTGACTTCTTTCTTAGCTTCTCTAAAAAGAGCAAACATAAGCTTAAGATGTCTGATGCCATCTGAAAACGGTCTCAACTTAGGTTTTCTATCAGTAACATCGTTTCGCATATCAACAGGAACATTGACATAAGCATAGAGACGACTACGAATCAAAACCTCGCTTGCAAACTCCATACCGGAACTATTACAAGATAACCCGACATCTCTTCTAAAAATCCTAAGACCGCAGTGCCAGTCTCTGATGCGAGTGTGGAATAAAATGTTTCCGATACGACTTAAAGCAAAGACGCCAAAGCGGTTTAGCAAAGGAAATTTGCTATCGATTGGATACTCTCTGAAGCCAACAACTAAGTCATAACTAGATAAACAAAGTACCATCTCAGGTATACTTGTTAAATCATAGGTTGTGTCTAAATCAAAAATGCAGATATAATCGCCAGTTGCAGCCTTTACCCCCGCTTTTATTGCAGAACCATACCCTTTAACAGGCTCTGTTATGACTTTTACAAAATCAAAACTTAAAGCAATTTGCTTTGAGTCATCTGTAGAACCATTGTCAACAACAATAACTTCATAATCACAAAATATGCAAGGTAAAACTTTTTGCAATTCACGAAGAGTTGCTCCAATAGTTAACTCTTCATTTAGACATGGTAGAACAAAACTTAGTTTCATAACATGAACCTCACTTTTATTATATATGGAACTATAACAAGTATATCACAAATATCAACATAAATCAAGAAAAAGTTAAATAATGAGTTGCAATAGGTCATACTTGTGATATATAATAATATAAATACAATAAGGAGGTAATATTGAATTGACTATCGAATTAACAATTATTCTAAGCGTAATAATTATATCGTCATCAATAAGCGTAATCATCACTAAAAGTGGTAAAAACTATTGACGGGTACCCTTATATCAACATCACTCACTTTAGTTACGATATTTATTATGATGCTATTTGATCCCAATTTCATACACAATGCAGCACAATCTATTAGAAATTTAGTTGGTATAAATTAAAAAAATGGTTTAGGTACAAGTCGTCTTACGCAAACAAGGGCGTAATAATATAAACCAACGAAAAGAAAGAGGTAAATCCATGTATTTAACAATAATATAGTTTATTACTGTTTGCAATATCAATGCAAACAGCTACAGAAGAAACCAGAAAGAAAGTGTTATTATTGCTACTGACGAGCGTATTCATAATAGGAATTATCATAGCAATATTTATGACTATTTATAATTTTACAGATATGCTGAACGAACTGCATAAGCTACAATAAATATTTCAAATGAGAGGTGTGTTATACAGAAAATACATAAAAGGTATATGCAAAAAAACTAAAAGTGGTGTTATCTAACACCACTTTTTCATCATTTCAAACAAATCAAAATAATGCGCGATTCCAAAAGATATAAATGCTGCTGCACCTAAATACATTAGATACTTAAAACGAGTATCGGTTTTGTAAAAACAATTTGATACACATACCGCCAAGCAGACACATTATCGGACTCATTATATAAAGCTGCGGTTCTTTCTCAAGATAAAATTTATGCATGTCAGCCCAAGCAAGCAAAACTGGAAAGATATAAGCATTAGCAATTACAAATAGCGTCAGCATCTTCTGAAAAATGAAACCGATGCTAATTTTATGGTTTACTTCATAATAACTGGCGCAATGGTAAATACCAGTATCAACTTTATAACATATACAGTCTATATTACTAGACTTATCGGGTGAATCTGCTAAAAATACAATAGTATTGCCGGTATTGGTAACTGCGTAATTATCAACTTTGCTGACAGTACCTCTGACACGCGGCATAAATTCAACATCATGACGTATTTCACAAGCATTTTCATTAAGCCTTATCCGCATCAACTCATACTCACTTTTAGCAAAACGAAAATATCTGCAAAGCCCGCATAAATAAAAATGATATCGAAAAACAATATATAAAAAGTTAAAACCAATCGTAAAAAAAGCCTGAATAAAAAAATAATCGGTACTTAGCTTAAAAACGCATAAGTCCTTATTACCGCACACACCAGTATCAAAATAGATATAATAAACTGTACTTTATATATCTTATCTTTATACCAGTTGCCCGGAAAAGAATTTGATACAAACACAAATAAAGTAACTATTAAAAAATATATCTGCGATAAATGAAAAATAAGACAGACTTTGATAATTCATAAAACACCCTTTTCATAAATAATAATGATACTAACATTATAACATAAATTACGGCATAAATCAATAAACAATGCATATCGCATTGTCTGTTTTATTTTATAAAAAGAAAGGAGACTTTTAATATGTACGATATTGAAAGTATGGATTGCGAAAAATGTGGTGCCCTTGGCTCTCTTGTGTGGGATGGCGACTTTGATGTAGAATGTCTTGCCTGCGGTGAGAGTTATTCGCTAGTAGGTGATGAAGATGATATATTTGACGAAGATGATGACGATTTCCTAAGGATGATGAAATGGACAAACTGGCAGAAGATAGGGAGACAAACCTTAGCTGGGAACTCCCGGATTACGATGACGATGATTCCAATTAAAAATGCCCTTAAGAAAGAAGTTGAATAACATGACAGAAACATTAAGAACCAAAATTAACGAATTAGCTAACACTGTTTTACTGTGTTATGGGATATCGACACCTATAACCGACATAGCTAAAGAAATTCAGAAACTAGGCGGTACAATTAAAGAGGATTATAAGCTTGGTATCTATGATGACGGTAAAATTGAAAAACAAGATGACTCTTTCGCTATAATTATCCCGGCTAATTTGTCAGATTCAAATAAAAATTTTACCGCAGCTCATGAATTAGGACATCTATTCATACACATGGGCTACAAAACCAATGAAGAGTTATGGAAAAGCTGTAAAAATGGCGTATATAACAAACATGATACTCCAGAACTTGAGTTTCAGGCGAATGAGTTTGCGACAGCCTTTCTAATGCCTGAAGAACAATATCTGCAAATCATGAGAGAAAACACAGAAAAAAGAGAAGTAAATATATCTAAGATTGCCGAATATTTTAATGTACACATTGACCATGCTTCATTCAGAGGTAAATCATTAGGCTATTTACAGTAAAACAAGGACAGCTTCTAAGCTGCCCTTTTTATTTTAATTTTATTAAGTTTCAACCAACTTGAGTCCATCACTTTACATCTCATTACAAGATATATACAAACGCTTCGAACTCTGCTTTTTAATAACAACAAATCGGCTTATTATTCTTCGTCCGAACCTATGACAGTAGTCTGTTACCTTTCCTTGTTCCGTTATTTTTATCATAGCTTATACTTAGGTTCTTCTTATTCCGTAAACACCTACCATGCGCCTGTAACGCATCAAGGTCTTTCCTAGCAATGACAGTACTAAACCTCAGATATTTTACGATTTTCATTCAGAAGTTCGTCAAGTTTTAAACATCCTAACCATATATAAGCGACACCCGGAGCATTAAACCCCGACTTTAACGGGCTTCATACGAATATACAAGATGACAGTCCTATATAACGCATGCCGTAGCTTAGTGTGACCACTTCAAGGCGTTACCCTATCATTCCGGTCATCAAAATAACAGTTAGCGTAAAATTACGCTGTACGCATTTCCTCGCACAAACAAGTCGCACCATTGCCGTAAGGGCTATGCCCATAACACTCGCCATAGTTTTCTCAGAACCACCCATGGCTTTAAGTGAATTATTGACATTACTTACAAGAGTACGCATCTGATTTCTAGGAAGCATATCAGTAAGCGCAAAGAAAAGACTAAGCATATCCATATCGGGCTTATCCTCCCATGGCTCCGCTGACGACTGTGCCGCCGCCTCTTGTTTCATAGTTTCAAAAAGCTGAGGATCAATACCATCAAATTCGCCAGCCTTTTGTTTTTTAGCAAGCTCCGTATTAGGAGACTGCTTACGCTTTGCTGCAAGATTTACTGACATTGTGTAGCAGTTATAAAGGCTAACCTTGCCCCACATATTGTCAATGTAAGTAGCAACAGTCTTAGAGTCAAGACCGGCTCTTTCAGCATACGCTCTGTACTCTTTTTCTTCCTCAAGATAGTAATCGATAAGACCAAAAGCTATACGCTTGAAAGAGTTTCCGGCAGCATCCTGCCAGAACTTATCGTCACCACCATTAGATGGGAAGAATACTTTAGAAATATTTTCAACATACGATGCTGTTTTGATAAAGTCACCTTCACGAGCAGCCTCGTATGCAAAAGCTAAAGATAGCAATAGGTAATTATTTGATATCATCTCTTAATTTTCCCCTGCTCCAAACCGTGCATGCAACTTTCATCGCACACGGCTTTCCATCTAAATTATACTAATTTAGACTAATGCCCTTTGCTCCATAGGAATTACCCTACTTCAAAGCTACTATGACATCTCTGAGACTGTGTTTAATTCCTGTTATGTATTCCAAGAAAAACTAAACGCACACAGCTTCACAAGTTCCGATAACTCTATCTGTTCATACTAACTTAGGTTCTTCCTCTGATTGTATATCTTTTTACCACGAGATTTTCACTACAATCACATTACTTATCTCAGATATAAAACAGGTTTCCCTGCAAACATTCAATCTTTAATACAGAAGTTCGTATACCTAACCATATTAGTTTTATAGACACCCGCCCTATTGAAATCCATATCTAAAAAAGACTTAGGTTTTCTTCAGACGACTTTAACGGGCTTCACACCATTAGATAACTAACAGCATGCCGTAGCTTAGTGTATGTGTCACCACATATCGAATTATCAGTTCAATTTTAATACTAAAAATTGCAGCAAATTTTCAATGCTGAACTTGTCACACGATTGTAAATATTTGTACAACTTCGTTTCATCTGTTCGCAACACAGACTCTATGTCAATTCATAGCACCCTCATTACAAGGAGTAGTTCTGACTATGTGTTAACCCTGTCTAATAAAGACCGAGCCATCTATTTTTCGCTCACACCATACGCTTGTGTAGCTAACGGAGACTCCCAATCCCCTAGTCGATGAAGGTTACTCTTTAAGCCATAAAGAGCATTCCTAACTAAACAAAGCATTGTAACGCTAACTTAGGAAGTATCTGATAATACTCTTTTATTTCACCATATTAGCATCCTGTTTATTTCTTTCTGCTTTCGCAACTATCGCACTTAACATCACTGTTTATGCTGTAGTAAAACAGGCTTTTAGCTTCTTCCTAGTATTTAACTGATGTAGACTCGCACACATTACATATACGAGGAACGCATTATTCAAAGGATTGATTAAGTTAAACTGCACCACTTCGTAACCCCTGTAAGTAGCAGGTACGAAGAATTTTTTAGCGAGTTATAGCAATAGGTAAGATTTTGATATTATCTCCATCTTTTTCCCCTGTTTCAAAACCGTGCGTGATAGTTTCCCATCACACGGCTTTCTATCTAAATTATAAAAATATGACTAATCAATACTTATTTTAGCTAATTTACGACCTTGTTTGCCATAAATACTTAAACTCATGTTTATAATTCATAGGATATTTATGGTGAACAGCATTTATAACTATAAACAATTATTATTTACAGAGTAAATTTTAGTAAATTTCTGAAGACCAACATTATATTTTTTTATAAGATTTTTGTAGTATTACAATATTCAATGGTTTTTACATTTATTACGTAATCGAATTTTTCATACTGAGGTTCACACCTTTACCAATCTTATCAAAATCTAAATAAACCATTGTTGCAAACTTATAATAATCTTTTTATTCTGATGACCAAATTATTATAAATAAAAACATATAAGCCTGATTTTTGGATTATGCTGAATATCAGATATTGCCTTATGTAATAATCGTTGTATGTATTTCAAAGACGTATCGCTAACTATGTGACTCAGCAACAAATCCATTACGAGTATTTCCCTTTTCAACAGCTTTAATCTTAAAACCTAAAAAAAGTTAAAATACTTTTTGCTTTAGATTAACAATTTGACAACAATCATCAGGTACAGATATATGTAATCTTTTATTCAAATAATCTGTTACACTTAATTTCCAACGACAAGCGTAATTGTATTTTTGTTAAAATAACAAACCGTTTACCAAACCGAACAATATAACCATGTTTTAGAGCGATTTTTTTCTTTGCTATGAAACTTATGAATATTACCATCACAAGGAAAATGCTCCCATTGGCTTTTCAACCCAGCGATCCAAATCTGTTAAATAAATATTTGTAAAAATATCACTCAAAAGACCGCTACCATCAAAACTGTTATTATCAAAACAAAACATTGCTTTAATAACTGATATTAGTTTTTTTATCATGGACACCAAGCGACCAAAGGTGTTCAATAAATAACTTAGAATCCATTGAAAAAATCAGTCAAATCAAAACTAACAGCGTAATAACATTTCCCTCTATTAATAAGTGAAACCACCCTAGACAAAAGCATGATGACTCACTCCTTAACGGCCTATACCCATAACTATGATTATAAAACTTAGGTTCTACATACGGTTCTAAAACTTGAAAAAAATACACTGCTGAATCAACCTATCATAAACCGTTGGTATAATCTTAAAATCTGAATAACAAAAATCAGATTTTTTTATATTTAAATATCTGTTCTGGCACATAATGAGACAAACGATCTAACATCTGATTAAAGACCCTCATAAAAAAATCTAAATTCAATAAATCAGAAAAAAATATTCCCATTAGTATCCTTAACATCAATATCTTGAAATTGTCTAATATTTTCCATAGCCAATCTCACATTATCTTCAGAAATAATATGTTTGAATAGTGAAATTGCATTATCACCATTTTTTTACTGTTATTATACAAACTATCGAACAAATCAACTAAATTATATTTAGAAACATTGATAATATTATTCATTTCTACTTTATTCCCCTATCCAAAAAAATAGTTTAATAAATTTTTCACATTCATAATCGAATAGAAATGCAAAAAAATAGTCATATCTTAAATTATTTAGACTAACGGTCTTTGCTCCACTGTAATTACTCAGTCTCATCACTACTACACCGTCTCTGCCACAGTGTTTCAAAGTAATTATAAGAAATAAATCTTTTTACAAACTTTTAGGTATCATAGAAATTAAGTTCTCCACCTACACTGCTTCACTTGTTCCTATAAAATAGTTAAACGCTTTATTTTAGGTCATTCCTATAACCCTGTGACCTTGATTGTGCCTATAACACAATATGGATGTTCATAAAGGACGCATCTTACTAATCCACAATCACCATACACATGTATGAATTAAGGTTTCCCTCAATCTCCCATATAGAGCCGTAATATCGGAAATTTTGTCTGAGCATTTCTGTTCATTCTAACCATGATAAAGCTATCTCCCGACATAACTCACAACCATATTACTAAAAAAGCAACTTAGGTTATTTTCTGCCGACTTCAGCGAGCTTATGACAAACAATATCTTAATATATTAATTGCCATTCGCAGTATCAGAGTAAATGTTTCAAGGCGTTACCCTATCATTCCATTTTCTATTTTATAAGTTATTAATAACTGGTTAAGCTACTAACCTGTATCTTTTCAATACAGAACAAGTCACACCACCCTTAGGATCATTTACAACAATATTTGATTTTTTGTTTTCACGCAGCCACATATCCAGGGTCGGTTCGATTACAGTTTGGCCCTTACCAGCTCTTGTTATAGCAATCACAAGAGTATTGACCGGTCTTGTATCAACAAGATATGCACCTGCCGGACGCCTTACCTCATACCAAGGTATCGTCCAGTTTTTATTAATCAAATCACTAACATAATCATAATCCCTTAACTTATCGATATCCTTATTGCCGATATTATACGGCACTTTACTGACATCATAGAACTTTCGTGAAACTTTATCCTTTTCCTCAATACCTGATGCACTAAACAACTTGTGCATAAAATCAGTATCAATCATAGGCTTTTCTTCATAAATGATGTTACCATCGTCATCATAAAGAACCTCATCTTTTAAGTATTCAATTTCACCATCTTCGCCGATAATATCCTTATCAGCTCTCTTTGACACTTTGACTGATTTCAAACCCTTATTCTCAAGCGCCACATGTGATATCATCGACGATACTGAAATATCAGAGTGTGCACCTAAATCAGGAAACCAGTCAAATTTACGCATAACCTCTTCCGGCAACATTATGTGCTGGTCGTTAGCATACTGGTTGATATCAGATGTTTCGCTGAGCATATTCTGAGCCTTAAGGTTTCGCATCATGATCTCATACATGAGCATATACATACTAAAACCTACGGCAATAGAAAACAACCACTGCTTCCAGTCAAAGCGCTGCCAATGTAAATCAAAATCTGTCTGCATATCCTGCCAGTGCTCATAAGCAGCCTTAAACAAAGCATACTGCTCTTTGCCTTCGCCCTTTACATAAGCCTTAAAATTAGCCTTAGACGCTTTGTACCAATCTGGCACTTTGATTTTTTTGATATCGTCTTCACTATTATACGGAATTCTTGTACCAGGGACTTCGTTACCGTATTCGTCAAGCTGATAAATCTCACGGTTTACAGAATAACCTAATGTGCCGTCATCACTTTTGCCAATATATCCGTATTTTGAAAACGGGCTGTAATGAAGCTTAGGCTCGCTGTAATCATCGCCGGCAAATCTAAAAACCGGTGGACTGCCCGGTGAATATTTGGTATATCCAAAACTAACACCGGCATAGGCAAAATAAAAAGCTATCGTGATAATAACAGAGATTATAGCAGCAAACACCAATCTTGAAACCGGGGACTGCTTATCCGCAATCTTACCACGTTCTAATTGCTGACTGTTATACACATCACGCTTAGCACCGCTCTCAGGGGCATTACGACCTGACAGCAAATCCCAATTTGTCTTTTTAGCCAATTAGTGACTCTCCTTTCTTAAATAAAAATATGGTTAACAGTTTCAAAATATTAATATCTCCTTTCTAAAAGATATCTTAATTATACAGCATTTATCAAGAAAAAAATCAACAAAAAGAAACAGGTCACAAAAACCTGTTTCTAAAAAAATATTAATTATTTTTATAAAAATTGCTTAAAGTTTCTGAATCAGCCTGATTTTTCTTCTAAGTCTTTGTTAAACTCAGGCAGCTCAGGCTCAGTATTCTTAGAGATTTTCTTCTTCTTAGCCTTCTTTTTTTCTTAGCAGGCTTTTTCCTTAACCTTTTTTTCTCCACAGGCTTTTACTGTAGTGTCGGATTCAGGCTTAACCTCTGTATTAGTAACAGGAGCTTTATCCTCATCAGGCTTTACATCAACCTGTTTATCATTGCTGATACCATTAACTTTATTTATAGAATCTAAAAGCTTTTTACTGTTAGCATCAGATTCCTTTAACTTTTCATCAAACTTGTTGATACTCTCAGTTACAGCAGCATCATTTTTAACGCTTATGTTGATATAACTTCCGATAATTGTACCAAATGCAAGAGATGCAATAATTGCCACACCTGCAAGAGCTATATAAAGACCGTTATTCTTCTTGTGCATTGCAACCAATGTATCATATTTATTAGACCATGCTATCTTATCATCCTCAGCCTGTTTAAGTCTTGCTTCAAATTCCTTGCCAATCTCATCTTTAGCTGACTGATAGCGATTAGTCATACTCTCTAAATCAGCACGAAGGCTTTCTCTATCCTTATCAAAGCGGACTCTTTCGTTCTCAACCTCAGCCCTGTTGATATCAAGCTTCTCTTCATAAGTTGACTTAAGCATCTCAAGGTCTTTCTTGTGAGCCTCAAGTTTTGACTCAAACAACTTGTGGTCAACATCAAGCTTATGCTGCATCTCTTCACGAACCTTGTCAGCCATAGTAGTCTGTGTGAGTTCTTCAAGACGAACCTTGTTATTAATAGCCTCATCTTTTCTGTTCTCGTCAACATACCTTGCCATCTTATCACGCCAGCTTTTGTAAACTTTAGTTTCGTCATCTACAATAAGAGCGTAGTCTTTACTGATACCCTTTTGAACATCAGTTAGGTAATCGTCAAACTCCCGCTTAGCCCTAATGCGACGTTCTTCGTTTAAGTCACGAAGCTTCTCTTCAAATTCGATACGAAGATTGTTCCTAACCTCAGCGTCAACACTTTCAAGCCTGTCTTTATGTGCCGGAGCATTTCTTTCCTGATACGAACGCCTTGCTGAGTCAGCAGATGCCTTAACATACTTCTCGCAGTCTTCTTCATATTCTTTATTTATCTGTTTGCGGCGTTCAACTATAGCCTCAGGAAGTTCTTTTTCCTGTTCCTTAAACCACCTATCGAGTTCGGCTTTTTTCTTACCAATATCACCTTCTGTGTTATTCAAATCAAAAGCCTTAGCTACTTCCTGTGCCGCATTATTAACGTGGTACTTATATTTCTCACGAAGCTTTAGAAGATTGTTATTGTGCAGCTCAGCAAGTTCGTGGTTAGCCTCTTTTGAAAGTTCATTAAGCCTCTTATTAATCCAGCCGTCTTCTCTATCCGTAGGAAAACGATTATATTCGTTCCAATGCAAAAATAGAGAATCAAAGTGGTCTGTGCTGACCTTCAAATCAAGGTCGCCTGTGAAAAACTCAAAAGATACAGCGTTCTTAAAATCATCAGCACTAAATACAGGTTCTGTATCAGTATCTGCGGTAGCAATTTCATCAGAAGTAGCTTCCGCGTCAGCGCCTGCATCGTCTTCATAATCATCACCATCATAAAATTCATTAACAGGCTCTTCACTATAAAGGTCGGCAGCTTCCTCTAAAAAATCAGAATTATCACCACTTTCATCAGATGTGTCACTAGCATCTTCAGTAACATCATCACCATTTGAAAAATCTAATTCATCATCTACATCTTCCGGATTAGTATCGTCTTGAATTTCATCGTTTTCTTCAGGACTATCTTCTAAAGTATCATCAGGCTCATCGTCAGAAACAGACTCATTGTTAGCGGCACCATTTAGCTTATTTACAAAAACGCTAATATCAGTATCACCGTTTAATATAGAAAATACTTCATTAAAATTAGTTTCAATACCTGTATCCACTATGTCATAAACATCAGTAATATACGTAATGTAAAAAGGCACCTCTTTCAAATAAAGAATCTCATCAATTATTGTCATACCTAACTGAGTAGGGCAGATAAAAATCTTCTCTTCATCAAGAAGCTGCTGATTTTCACAAACAATAATAGATGACTCTTGTATTTGTTTAATGAAAACACCAACATTCGCATCATTAAGGCTCTTTTTGTTTATAACCCTTGCATCATCAGCCTTAACAATGAAACCAAAATAACAGGTTCTGCCATTATATTCAGCAATAAAAGCCTCATTTGTCTTAAAGTCTTTATTAAAAACTTCTTCAACAGATGACTCAGGTATAACAGACATAAAACCGCTTTTACGGCTCTTTCGCCTCTTTAGTTCCAAATCCTTGCCACTAAGCGCAGGTGCAACCTCTTGTTCTAAACCCTGCGGTGACTCAGGATTAGTCTTTTTAGATTTTAAAAACTTAAACATCGTATCTAATCTCCTTTCAATGTTAAACAACCACACGGTTGAACATTTTTACTCTAATTCCGGCTCTGGATTTAAGTAATGTCTTATCTTCAGACGCCAACTGTCCTACAACTTCTACATCAATATTACCTAGAATATCGTATTTAGCCTCATTTATGATTCTGGCTACTTTAGATGTGACCTCAGACTCGAATTTGCTAATAGCAGCTCTTGCTCCACCTGAGTCAGCATCCTCACTAAGATTTTCTCTAACTATATACGGTATTACTTTCTTGTGAATGCGGACATCAATTCCGTATTTATGTAATACTAAGTTCTTTAACTCATATAGCTTACGCTTGATAATAAGTTCCTTCGTTTCGATACTAAGTGGCTGAAATGGAATGATACCATCTATTCGACCAAGTAACTCAGGCGGGAATTTGTTTTCGCCTTGAGTCTCAACCAATGACCGCCTTATAAGAGGTTCATAATCACCTAAAATATCAAGCGAACCATCCTCATTCACACTTAAATCGTCTGTGTATTTAGCAATATTTCTAAATATCTCAGAACCACCATTAGTTGTAAGCACAATGTATGCGTTATTAAACGAGGTTTCGCGACCGTTTCTATCAGTAAGCCTTGCGTCATCAAGAACCTGTAGCAAAAGCCTGGTAACAGCGCCGCACGCTTTCTCAATTTCGTCAAGAAGAATTATCGAATGGGGCCTCTCCCATACTCTTGTGGTAAGATTATCCCTAAAACGTTCAAGAGAGTCTTCCTGCGAATACTCAGACATATCGAAACGATGTAAGTTTCTGGTGTCATTAAACAAAATTCTTGCAAGCTGCTTACACATCTCAGTCTTTCCGGTTCCTGAAGAACCACTGAACAAAAGTGTTGACTGAGGTTTACCCTTATCGTTAAGATCAGCTACACAAATTTGCAGTCTCTTTTCTATAGCACTTGACGCAACGCTTTGTGAGAACACTTTTTCATCAAGTCTTTGCTTAATGGTTCTACCGTCAACTGAGAACGCCACGTTCACACCCTGCGTCTGATAGATTACGTCAGCTAAAAGCTTAAAATCAATGTCTCTATCAAAAGCCTTGTGCCAGCCAATCATTGTATCAAATAAAACTATCGACTTTCTGGGCTGTGAACTTGCAGGAATATACCTGTTTGTATACTCATAAATCTGATGAAATAAAGCATTGTTTTTCAAATAACCGTCAACACCGTATCGCTCAGCCATATTCCTTAATATATTAACCGTTGTTGTTTCAGACGGGCTGAGTAAGATTAATACGCTGAAGTCTTTCTACCAGTGGCTGATTTGGTGAAATATACTGCCTGAATTCCTCAAAGGTAGTTGCAGCAACAACCTTAATACCACGTGTACCTGAGTCAGCAAGCAAAGGCTTTAACACCTCAACAGCCGCTGATGATAACTGAACAATCTGATGAAACTCATCTATAAATAACACAATTTCGTGGTCTTCATCTTTTGAATACTCCGACACTTCATCAAATAAAGTTTTAAGCATATCAGCTATTTTATCAGGATTATCGCCGACATCTGCAATCATTTTAGAGAGGGATACTTCCCTGTATAATCTGTTTTTATCCTTTGCCATCAAGCCTTGTATGAGTGCCGTATTATGTGTAACTATATGCTCACGCCCGGCTACAAATAGGTGAGAATCGCCTTCAACATAAATACAAGTCATACTCCGCTTTTCATTCATAGGCTCTATAGAGATTTCAATGTAATCGCCTCTAGGTAGAGTATTCAGTATAGATGCTGCAAACTCACCTCTATTAAAGAAGAAATCATCAAGAGTTTTGTTTACATTATAAAACTCCTTTAACTTATGAACCGGTGACTTTATAGATAATGCACCATGCTTTACAACACCTCTGAAGCCTACTGAAGACAACACTTCACGTATTTTTGGTAAAACAGCCTCATTATGATAATTAATAATCACAGCGTTTCGCTTTTGATTAAGACTTCCAGCAGCATCTATTACACCTGTAATAAAAGCTTTACGACAGGCATAATTAGTATTAACTATTGCTGATATGAACTCAAAGTCCTCAAATAATGCTGATACGTCTAAATTAAAATCAGGATATTCATATACAGAGTCTTTTCGCAAAGGTTTAATGTTCACAACATTAGCTACATATTTTGCAGCCTCATCACTGAATTCATATTCATTCTTATTAACAAACCCTACGAACAGCATGCCCATGAGATAAAAATCGTCATAATCATCATCTGTACTATAATCCCTGCTAATACCCTCAGCTATAGGAATATACCACTTACCGCCAGCATCAAGCATTTCCCTTACAGTCTTATCTGTAGGCTTATCGTATCTGGAATAACCTGCATAATTAACAGCTCCAAAAATGTGCTCATCGTTACAAACAAGATAATCGCCGTCTTTTTGAGATACTTTATAGGCAACCAATAAGCCTTGAGGGAATACGCCTAATACCTTAACAGGCTTACCTTTCTCATTAAACACATAATCACCTACTTTGATATCCTTAATCTTAACATAACATCTGGCATCATTCACAGGTATCAAAGTATTATCATCAAGAGCCTTACCTGAACCGGCTTCGCCAAGTAATATTGCGTTACATAACTCAGGTCTTGAGAACGTGGCTCTCAGCTCGTCCATCTCCTGTTCTCGACCTAATATATCTCTTTCGGCAGTCTTAACCGGATTTGTATATAATTCGAGATTAGGATATTTTTTTATATCGGTCAAGAGAATGTTCTCCTTTCTTTATAAATTTTGTACATAATACAATAATACCAAAAATTACAGTAAAAATCAACAAAAATTATAAAAATAAAAAAAAGAGCCTGCGAACTAAATTCGCAGACCCTTAATGGTTTAATTACCGAAATCAGGCTCTACATCAGGAATCTGAACTTCAGCAGCAGCCTCAGGAGCTTTTGCAGCAGCCTCAGGAGCATTAGCTTTCGCAAAACTTGCTACAGCTTTAGTCACGTCATACTGACGCTTAAGGATGTTTTCATCAAACTTCGCATTAGTAGTCTTAGTGATAGAATCTTTGGTGTTTATCAAAACAGTCTGTTTCTCCTTATCGCCTTTGTGTACCAATACAAGATTTGCGTTAACACCATACACGTCATATTCCTTACCTGTGGTTGGAGACTTTGTTCTAAAGTGAGCATCGCCCGCAGCCGCAACAATCTTCTCTACCTGTGGTAAAGTATAGAGTGCATCATTAGATAAAAACGTATTACCGTCTTTACCAACAACCTTCTTGCTGTTAAGATAAGGGTTTCTCTGTGGAGGTAGAGCGCCCTCTTTAACCTTATTTGTACCCTTTGCAACAGTTGTAGGGTTGTAATTTGAATGGTCAGCCTGTACTTCTACAAACTTTCCCTTAATCTCCTTACCATCCTTACCAACAACAGGATCAACAGGAATCCTAACAATCAAATTCTGGTTGTTCCAATCACCTTTGCCTCTTAAATCCATAGCTCATTCCGACCGTTATCTCAAACGGCTTTTCCTTTCTTAATATATATAACATCATAAGAGGTTACAGCTTATACATATGTTATGTATAAGATAAAATAAGTATACAACATATATTCCAATTTGTCAACAACTAAATTAAAAATATTTACAAATTGTAATCTTCTTCATCTCTAATATGATTAATGGTCTGAATAACAGACTGCCTCAATTTTTCAGTAACATCGCTCCTATCAACAGTGAATGTGTGACGTTTTTTAATAGAGCCGCCATTATTCTTAAGTATCTTAGACGCTAAGTTACCGCCTGTTAAACTATCAGCACATTCTTTCATAGCTAAGACATCTTTAACAGGTAAATCATCAACATATTCACCCTGTCCTGACTCATTAAGATAATCTATAGCTGCTTTTAACTTATCATATCTATTATAAGTCTCAGCCTTAAATAAGTCAGCATTTCGGTTGGATATAGGAACATCTTTATGAAAATCGTACTGAAGATGGTGCAAATCAAGTGACTTAACATCTTCAAAATCATAAGCTGCTTTTTAACAACCTTATGGTCGTTTGTCATAACACAGCCTTCATCTTCTAAAATCTCAGAAAACTTCTTACGTTTTCGCTCATAATCCTTATTCTTTGACTTAATAAGATTATCTATAGCAGACGGTTTAGTAACCACCAAACCACCACCTTTCATACCATAAACAAACTCGCCGTATCTCTCAGCCTTCTCTTTAGTTAAGGTTTTCATATGTTCGTTATTACTCATATTTATAAGATTTTCTTTCATCTGATACAAAAGAGCAAGCTCACTAAGAGGCCCTGATATATCTGTTTTACGTGGCATGAAATTCAAAAAGTAAAGATATTTGCTTTGAAGCTTTCTGTTATACTCTTCTTCAGCTTCATAAAACCTAAGTAAAACCAAAGCATCAGAGTGTACATTAGGATTATTCTCAAATACTTTTTTACTCTCCATGTATTTGTGCTTTTCTCTGGTATGGTGCTTAAGACGTGATGAATATGAACGAAGCTTAAAACCAAAATCCTTAATAGGATCATCATGGTCATTTGCTAAGTCTGACATATCCATACCTGCAATATCAATAAGAGGTGTCCTGACACGCTTATCACGCTTATTAATATCCTTAAGCGCACTATATACACCATTAACACAATCGTCTTCAATCATCTGCTTACCATTTTTTATAAGCTTCCTATGTTCAGCGTCAGATAAATTTTCTCTTTCAGCACGAGCGTTAGCATAAGCATAAACTTTCTGCACAGCTTTATCATAACCCGACTCAGGATATGTAAAAATCTGCCTGACATAGGCTCTTGTGATATCGTCAGCACGTTTCATCTCTTTATTATGCGTGTTTGCTCTCCATAAACGCTTATCATCAGGAAGCATAGCCATAATAAGCTGAGGTGCACCATTTAATTCAAAAGCTTTATGCGTAAACTTCTTGATAAAGCACTTAGCATTTCGCCTATCCATAACAGCCTGACTTGACATGTGCCTAATACTCTGTGACAAATCCAAATCAAGGTCAATGCCACGCCTTAAGTCAGCACGGGCTTTATCACTTATTTTGCCAATCTGTGTACCATCTTTATAGAGCCTACCCTTGCCATTATCCATCATGCATAAATGACAATGGATATGTTTAGTATCAAACTGGATGACGCCTATCCAAACTAAATCATCATAGTGTCTGCCAAACTTACGCATACCGTTTATTATAGCACTGCGAAGCCTACCTTGGTCAACCTCTCCACGGTAATCACCGGCTTTATTTATAACTAAATCTTTATCAACTAAGCCATTCTTCTTCAAAAATCTTCATCAAAACTGATGACCGTTTTAAAGACAGTTTTTTTATACTTATCAAAACCGGTTTGTATAAACTTTGATATCTTCTTAACATCAGAATCTGAAAAAGAAGGGTTATATCCTTTTCGCTTACCAAATGAGCCAAAAGATAAGCCGCCGTAACCATCCATGTCATCAATTTCACTTTTTAGATTGAACACATCTTTACTTTTTTTCTACAGCATCATCTTTAGCATATAACGCTCAATATACTGCTCATTATCAGTAAGCCTGATAGGTGTTAAACTCTCTGTAGCACCTTTTCTTGACATGTATCTGGTGACATATGCACCGGGTGTGCCGCCTCTTGTACCGGTCTTAGCACCTGTTTTGATGCTGAATTCATTTACTATAACAATATCCTTTTTTATACCCATATATCACACCTCTAAAAAAGGCTGGGCTTTTCACACCCAGCCTATTACTTTAATCTAAGTCAAAGCCGTCATCTTTGTTCTTGTCATATTCATCAAAATCGATATAATCGTCATCTTTATCGGCTTCTTTATTGACGTGAACCGGCTTTTTACCGTGATGAGCAAACGTATCAATTCGTTCGGTAATAGCCTCATCTCTTGTAGTTTCATCGGTGTCATAAATAAATTCACCATCTACTACATCATCAATGGCATTTTCAAATTCATTGATTCTAGTCGCCTGTCTTTTGATTTCCCTCTTAATAGTAGTATCCTGTAATTCAGGCTCACTTTCTGTGACATTTTCTTCATCTTTGTTGACATCATTATCCACCAAATCAGCACTCTTTTCATCAAGTTTCTTTCGCTTTTCATATTGCTTCTTGATTTCTGCAAACTCTGCCTCAAGTGCTTTCTGTTCGATTGACTTCTGTGCCTCTGCGATAACAGCTTCTGCCACATCGTCTTGTTCATAAACAGGTGTCACATCACGCTCTCTATCAGCAAAAATGTTTGCAAAATTAACTTCTTCAAAATTGTTATCAATTCTAACACTGTCAGGCTCTTTGAAGTATTCACCAAACACATAACCACAGGACTCGCTATCAATCACCATATTGTGCCTGTTTGTTATGTTAGCAAACAAAATAGGATGCTCGCCCTTTTCAGGTGTAACGGCATGAAAATCGCAGACAACAGGTAACTCTAAGATATTATCATATATAATATCAGGAACCTTAAAATTAGGTCTAAATAGACCTTTAAGTGTCATGTCTGCAAGCTCTTCATCGGAGAATTCATAACAGTATGTAACTTTCATGCAGTTGTTGTTATCAAAATCAAGTTCTGTAACATCAAGAGGCATGATACCTGATAAACTGGTACATTTCCCTGATATCTGCATATACGGGCGACATGCTCCGTGAACATCATAGGGATCACGATAGGCTAAAAATGCAGATGTGACATCAACATTAGCAACACACGGTACACCCTCTTTCTTAATAATTCTGTCTTTCGGGAGACGGTAAATCATTTGCAACAGCGAGTCTCCCATATTTGAACCATAAATCTTCAAACCATAGCTCCTTTCTTTATTAAATGCTTTTTAACAGTTTCACTTAACCTCTTATAAAGTGATACCGAAAAATAGAAAATTACAGCTCCCAGCCACATTGTAAATATAACTGACGGTATTACTGAAAAACTTAATATAGCAATACTGTCAGCATTCACAGCAAGCCCAAAAGTTTTTATCATAACACTGTTTAACAAAGGGTACACAATAGTAGATAACGTAAACCCTATGACATAAATATAAAACATATTGATGATAAATGCAATAGACCTCACTCCAAAATTGTAAAGAACTCTTTTCAAAAATATTAAATTCACGAGTTACACGTTCTTTTTTCTTTCTTTTTTAAACATATTTACTCTCACTTTCTTTAATCAAAATATCCTGATATCGGATATACCTGTATATTAGTTAACTTAGCATCATCTCCAACAGTATAAGAAACAGCTATACGGCCATCTACAGAATTGTTGAGTTTCTGAGTACGCATGGTAGCTATTGATAAATATTCATAAACACCATCTTTGTAATTCACTAATTTTGTATCAACACCGTTAAAAGAACTCTTCATCTTGCCAGAGTCAATTCTGTTAGTTTTGACCTTCTTAAATTTACCAATACCGGAAGGCACTTCACGGGTAACAGTAGATATCTTTGGCATAAATACCTTAAAATAAGTATTTTTAGCATCGTCTGTACAAAGTTTCATACCATTTTGCCGTGCCTTTTCATAACTTTCAGAGTTATTCCATCTAAGAGTTACTTCAAAAAACTTTTTAGCTAAATTAGTATCAGATGCTACACGATTTGCGTCAACACCTAAGAGTTCTGCCTTTTTGTTAGCAGCCTTAGTACCAACATCGACGCTTGCCGCAGATATCTTGTCTTTAGTGACTGCTATCTGATTATCAAACGATATGAGCTTATTTTTCATATCCTTTACACGGCTATAGTTGAAAAACATAAAACCGGCGAATAACGCTATAGTTATAGCTATAATTACAATAGAACTTATCTTCTCATTTTTACTCATTGCCACCAGTCCTTTCTGTATGTTCATCAGAATTATAAACCTCAGGTAGAGGAGCCTGTCCATAACTGCCATCTGAAGCAGTGCCATCAGGATTATAAACCGTATCTGAAGATTTTTCATCAGATGAAGGCTTCTCATCAGATAAATCACCTTCCATCTTATCAATAAGGTCTTTTATAGAATCTTCAGTATTCTCATATCCTTCAGCAGTTTCTCCCTCTGATTTAATAAGTGACTCACCAATTACGGTAGAGTATCTTGCAAAATCTATAAATTTACCGGAACCGGCGTCATATTTAGCAAAAACGAAACAAACAGGAAAATTCACATCTTTATCTGTAGTATCAAGCTGCCAAACAGCATCAATATATCTGTCAGAAGAACCGTAGGTAGTCTTAAACGACCAGTTAACACCATCAGGAATTTTATCGAACCAATCCATACCTGCTTTTTCAGGGACATCCTTATCAAAATAACTAAGAATGTCTTTTTTATACTTGATTTCAGTATCAAGGTCGGTTTCGCCTTTTATCATATCATTCTGCAATTTTGCTATATAATCTCCGACCTCTTTTATGAATACAAGGTCTTTCTTATTTGCTTCAGATTTTTCGATTTCCTCTTTTTCTGAATTAAGCTTAGTGGACTTAGCATTAAGTTTAGCAAGCTCAGACTCTCTTACAGCAATCTGAGACTCAAGGTCTTTAATTTGACTATTTGCGTAAACAAAATACGCAATACCAATAGCAATTAAAATTATGGGAATTGCTTTTGTTAAAATTTTCATAGTAACCCTCACTTTCTAAAAAAATTATAATATAAGTATAGCACATATATCTTGATTTATCAACATATATGTGCCAAAAATTTTATCTTCCTAAATTTGAATATTTATCGCTTTTGTCTGGTTTTCACTAAACGGTAAACCTTATAATATCTTGGGATATACTTTGTACCGCCGGCAATATAATCATAGCCACCGTTACTCATAACAGCAGTAGCCTCTGTAGTAAGTGCCGGACTTCGTGTAAAATAACTACCTGATACCGAGTCGGCATTAGTTGTTAAATTAGGTCTCTTTTCTTTTATCAGCTCTTTACCGATAAACATAAAAGTGTGTCCGTTATAAATGCCGTTAGCCTCATCCTTAGGAGTATTAAATAAATCACCCGGCTGCAAATCTTCGTATTTAAGATTTTTAGCCTCACCAACTAATTCCCATTTATCAGATTTCGCTAAATAATCTGCCTGTGTACCAGTATGGCCCTTTGGGAAATCAATATCGCCACCGCACCATCTGATTGCAGTTGCTACTGTCAGGTCACATGACTGCATAGGACTTGAATGTGGGAAAATGTTATTTGCAACACCTTTAAACTGTCATTACCGTTATTACCAAAAGATTGCTTCTCCGTATCCCACGCAATTGATAACGCTGCTGTAGCAAGAGATGAATTATCTGCCTCAATAGTTTTAACACAATTTGACTTAGCTCTGCCAACAGCACTATCTATAGCAACTTCTCCCATACCACTTATCATATCAAGAGCTGACTGTGACTCAGGCGTATCAGCAACCCATTCATCAGGACTCTCTGTCATAGACTTAAGCCATGCCTTAGCATTTGCTAAACGCCTGTTATATGCATACAAAATCGTGCTGCCCTCGTAGTATCTGAGAAAATGCCTTGTTGAACCTTCAATAGTAGTTGTCTCAGGGCTGTTTTTCATAGTATTAAAATAACCCTTACGATATGCTGACATAGCAAAAGCCAACTGGTAATCGACATCATACCAGTTCTTTTTAAACTGTGATGCCATGTTTATTAACTTTTCCGCAGCAGGCCCCGTAAACTGAGCGATACCAATGCCCGGATAATATTTGCCATCAGAACCCTTATACGCATATTTATTTATTTTAACACGCCCTGCATAATTCGGGAAAAGAGTGTTTATACAATAACCATTAGTATCTTCTATAGCTGCCTTAGTTCTCTCACCATATGTGTGCGGTTCAGAATAAATACCCTCAACTGTTGTAAAGTCGATGCCTGACTCCGTGTCCCAGTTGCCTAAAATGCCCGCAATTTGAACATCAGATAAACCATAACCCTTAAAAATAGAATAGCAGAGCCTAGCATTCTTTAGCGTACTCTCAGACGGGTTTTTCAAACTTTCAGCATCAGATACGACATTGTTTACAACATCCTCACAATCAATTAACTTATCATCAATCATATTAGACGCTGAATCTATACTTGTAAACACACTGACAGCCACGATACCGCCGCCCACAATAGGCCCGCCGATTACTAAAGCTGCTGTAACAATACTTGCACCTGTGAAAAGACTTGATATAAAGCCCGCAACAACAGATACGCCTTTAACAATAGCTCCGCCAATTGCTAAAATTGATGCTAAAAATCCTGATAAGGCAGTCGCCGCACTGGATAACATATTCATCATCATAAGCTGCATTTTAGAAAAGATATCAATAATCTTAGCAACAAGACCAAGCTTAGCAAGAGTTGGCGCCGATTTTGTAGCAAATTTAACCGCAGTTTTAGCCGCTCTGGTATCAATACCCGTCTTTTCGGTAGCTACATTATGAGCCTGATTTACAGCCCCTTGCTTTAAGCTCTTGCTGATAATATTAGATACGCTGTTTCCTTTATTAGAAGAACCTGTATCACCGTTATCAGAGTTAGTATTAGCCGACTGTGGCTTTGCATTAGATTTTGACTGCTTTTTATCTGACGGTGGTCTTTCTTTTGGTTTACTAATATCATCTGATTTGCTATTAACAGCATCTCCTGCTGACAACTTACTCATAACTAAAACATCCTTTCTTTAATATACGCGTATCAAGTCATCGCCTGAATTAACAGTTGACATTCCGTTTACTGAATTAAGGGTATCCTCAAGATAGAGAAGCCCAATTCTGTGGCTAAACTCGTAATCAGCCTTCATAGCTATATAAGAATTAACAGCCTGTACAAACATATCACAGTCTTTTTTAATTGCATTATATTTGTTATTAGTACCGTCAGCAACCGCTAATTCATTTAAGTAGATTCCGTCTTTAAGTTTCCAATCATCATAAGCAAATGAAGGATATCCGGATGCTTTAAAATTAGCAGTGGCATCAGCAAGAAACTTATTTGAATCAGTGTAGCCATCTTTATACTTAGGCATAACCTCACTTAAATAACTGTCCGATTTAGTAAGCGTTTTTGTACGCCAATCAAAATCAAGATAATCAGCTATATGTGAATTTGTATTAAGAACATACTTACCATCATCATTGACAATTGTATCATTCTTCATAATATCAGGAAGTGCCGGCAGTACTACATTATCTATTTTAGTCAAACGGTCAGAATACTCAGCGATACGCTTTAACTGTGCATCCATATTTGTTAAATCAGTCTCCAATGCTTCTTTATACGAACCTTCTGAAAATGCAAGAACAGCCTCTTTGAAAAAACTATCAGCATTAGGTTCTGTATCAGAATCTAAACACTGAAGCGGCACTGTCTCAGATGCTCCTAAATTAAAAGCAAATTGAAACTGATCATACTTAGAAAAACTGTCAGCAAGGGAACCGCCGTCGGCTTTGTTTGTATCAGCATTTTTTGCAAATAATTCACTCTGTACACGAATTATGGCATTAGATATCTGTGACGGAAATTTATTATGGTCTACAAGATATAAACCAAAGTACCCGCTATTTCCATATAATATAAGACTTCCATACGGTACTGATTTGCTTTTAACTATATTCTTACCGTCATTTGATAAACCGTGCAACATAACAGAATATTTAGACGCATCCGTAGGCATATTCGTCATATCTTCAATATGGCCCATAATAAAACCTTTCGTCTTATCCTTACTTGCAAACACTCCCATAATTGTAACAGGTGTATTAGTAATACTGCTGACTGTCTCAGTGGTATAAATAGCCTGATTACCTAAATTAATTCTCTGTTTATCAAGGTACTTATAAAAGCAAATCCTGTTACAGAGGATAAGCCTATAAACAAAAATTAAGAAAAATACTGAAAATCTTTCTATTCTATAATGATTACTATAGTAATATCTAATTTTTTTCATATATAATAACCTTTCTATTTATAAAAAAATAGAGACAAAACAGATTATTCATAACCTGTATGTCTCTGTTTCTTTTTAATAATCCCTAATTAAGGTTTACCTACACTGGTACCACTTGTGGTAATTTGAACTTTGTTATGGCTATCTACACCAAAATCGCCAACAGATTCTTTTCCTTGTTTGCCTATACCAAGAACAAAACCAAGTCCACCAAAGAACAGCGCACCGCCTACAACAAGACATGCGAGAACCTTGAACCAACTATGATTTGCATGTTGTGAAGAAATCTTTGTTACCAAAAAAATACAAAAAACAACCCAAAAGAAATAATCCTGAGCCTGTTGTGAAAAAGACCAAGATAGTCCTGGGCGTTTGTTAGAAATTTAGCAATTGCTCCAAGCAGACCGCCTTTGGCACCATCTAGTGCAAAAACAAATAAATTCATAAGTTTTTCAATTTCCTTTCTATTTTAATTTTTTTAACTATACACGCCGCCTACTACTTCTAATAAACGACGTGTATTTGATAAAAAGTATTTTATCACAATTTCGTTCAAAAATCAAGCGAAAACTTAAATATAATCACTCTTTTTTCTTTTCTTTTTTCTTCAAGTTTCTTACGCCTGTTTGAACTAACCATAGCTCCCGCAGCAACACCGCCTGCGGCTGCCGCCTTAAATTTGTTACTACTAAGCACTTTTTTAATCTCTTTCTTATCAAAAGCCACACTCATTGAAAGATAACGCTCTTTATTTGTAAAAGATGCTGCCGCTTGTTTAGTCACAATACGTCCTGATGACTTAACTCTGCCATCATTGTGATACTCACCGCTGCGTATAGCGTCATTGACCATAGCGTCATTGGCATTAGGCGTTCTACCTGCATTTCTGTTTGAGTTTGTATCAGCATTAGATCCCACATTAGCGTCGCGGGCAACGCTCTTAGCTTCCTGTGAATCACTCTTATCAGTGCCGTTAACAACCTTAGCATTATTCTCAAAGTTATCAGATTTGCTGTTGACATTAGTCTTAGCCTCACTCTTTACATTAGCCGCTGCAACACGGGTATCCGAATTACTATTATTAACAGCTTTTGAACCTGCGTTAGCCACAGATGTCTTGTTGCTACTATTATTTGAAGAACTTGACGCCGTACTTGATTTAGAGTTATGACCACCGCTGACATTTTTTGAAGTGGAGTTATTCACACTTCCACCAACATTAGATGTGCTGTGGCTAAGGCTTGTCTGAGCATTATTAGATGACTTATCAGCTGAGTCTCCCTTATCAAGGCTGTTCTTAGCCTTACCTGCCTCAGAAACAGCTTCTTTACCGGATTTAGCTGCACCAAGGACATCCCCTGACGCACCTTTTGCATAAGCAGCTGCACCATGTGCTCCAGCCATCGCACCATGCTTAACAGCGTCTTTAGTATCAGCACCACTCTCATTAGCATTACCATGTGCGTCCACAGGAAGGGGCTCACGATTTGCGTCATTTTGTGACGAGCCTATATCACCAAGTGATGTGACATTAGGATTGTCAAACTGCTCTTCAAGCGATTTTGCGGCACCGCCGCTGCCATCATCAGGAGTTGACGGATCAGGTGAAACAGGAGAACCATCAGGAGAACCACCGCCATTAGATGCGTCTGCACTCTTATCAGGAAGTCCAAGAGGAGCGTCTTTTGCTTCAAGTTTATCAAAGCCTTCACCACTTGTGCCAGTAACATCATCAGCTACACCGGATGCCATTTCAGCACCACTGTCTGAACTAACAGGACTCATATCACCAGGCGAACCATTGCCGCCGCTCATTTTATTCATAAGTGCGTGACCGCCTGCCAGCATAGCACCACCTGCTACAGCCTTGCCGAGAGTACCTAAAGCAGAACCACCGCCACTAGGCATCATCATTGAAGATGCAGGTGCTGAGTGAGTGCCTTCGCCAAAGGAAAAGAACTTATCAAGGAATTCACCAACCCAGTCATTAAGTGCGCTTACCATCTGCTTACGAACTCTAAGAGAGACTATCATAAAATATAAATTCATAATAATTGAGATTATAAGCACAGCATAAGCGATAAGTGCACCATAAATAGATACATCTAAAACCTTAGCACTTGTAAACAAAGCCTGCATTGGTTTCTCATAAATACTGCCAAGGGATATAAAACTGAATGTAACAACCCTGTAAGCAATAATTGTACCAACTATTTCAATAATCGCCATAAGTGTGAGCGTGATAACCTTAATTATCGCTTTCATACCACCAAGCACCGCCCACGGAACAGTAGTTACAATCTTCATCATTTTGGAAATTGTTCCAAACAGCATACCAAACGCATAAAAGAATGCTAAAACTGCCAAACAAAGAAGCATTGTAATTGATGATAGATAGTAAAGCATACCCATAATAGAACCGCCACCAATAAGGCTTATACTGTAATGAGCATGTCTTGTAAGAACACTCGTACTCTTATGCTCAGAATAACTTGTTATCGAACTGTCATCAAAGGTTGTATTCAAATAATTGTACATTGATAATGTGGAAAGTCCTGTGTCACCGTTACCTGACTTATAAGTAATCTTATTTTCGGTCTTCGCTTTGTTATAGATACCGGTCATTTCGCCATCGTGTAAATAATCACCGCCATTTGGCGAACCCTTAGCAGCTTGTCTTTTCCAATATAATCCTCATAATCACCATCTGTCTTTATTGATTCAAACAATTTTTTGGCAGACTCTTTATCAAGAGAATTTCTTGACTTGTACTCGGTCTCAAAGTCAGTAGCATGGTAAAAATCATTAAGCATGTATCTGACAATTATGGAGTTAGCTCGCATCACATCATTTGCCTTTTTATTAGAGAATGAGCTTGACTTTTTACGAACCTCAGACCTAACTGAATCAGTCTCATCATCCAAATCGCTTGCGATAAATCCTTTGGATTCATCATATACAAGAGAGTTATTGTCGTAACTGCCATTTGTCTTACGCTTTTCTATTCCGTTAGTAATACCACCGGCACCAAGAGGTTTCTCCCCTAATTCGTTTATTTTAGTAGCAAGGGTTCTTGCGCCTGTGCTGGCAGCAACATCGACAGTACCTATACCATTTTCAAGATCTCGCATAACTATCTGGGTACCGCCCGGGAAGAGCAAGTTTTGCGTTCTTAGCCCAAGAGCCAAAGTCAACAAAAGTACTCATCACCACTTTATTAGAACCTAAGCCATTTTGGTCAACGTCATCAACAAGACCCATGAGCATTGATGTGAACATAAGACCTAACATAGGTACGCCAATTAAAACAAACACAAATCTTGTTATAAATTTGAGTACTTTACTTCTCATATTTGTACGACCAAGCAGTATCATACTAACTATGAGAGCAACCATACTAACAAGAAGAAAAACATAACCTACACTCTGGAATGCTGACATAATGGTGTAATAATATTCTGAAATACCACTTGTTAAGGCGTTTTGCATATTACCGCTGTCTGATATAGCTGTTCTAAGTTCACCTTCAAAGAAGTTATCTTCATTACCGGGCGACGGCAAAAACCATTGGAACGGATTTAACACCTGAATTACTCTAACCATTCCGACCATAAGCCGTTCAGCTACAAAACAGGCATAATAAACAAGGAACATAATACCGCCTAACAGAAACCTAATGAGTTTATCTATCGTAAAACTCTTATAAGCTGTAGAGTCAAGACCTAACTCATTAAGTGCCCTGCCGTAATTAGCATATAATGACAATCCATAACCACCGCCATTTTCAGCTAACTGCCAAAACGATAAATAACTTCGGGACTGTGTTGACGCAGCTAGTACCGACACCATAGAACCAATAAGACCTGTGTCGTAATTGGTATCAATAAATCCGACCAAACCACCGGCATTAGCCCAGTTTGAATAAGTATTTTCACGAATGGCTGAAGTAGTTGCAGTTGGGGAAAGCGGTACATAATTTGAGGACTCACCGTTTCTGATATCATCAAAATATGCACTGGCTGCCGAAGACAACTTATAAAAAGAATAATCCTTATCATCATCTTCTCCCGCAGACGCACTTAAAAGTGGATAACTAAATAATGCAGCAATAACAAAAACAACAGACAACAAACCTATCATCTTTGCTAAAAACCGCTTTCTTGAAACAATCAATTTACACCACCATCCTTTCTGTCATAATCGTCTATATCAACCCTTAAATCCTGCTTAAACACCACATTATCAAAACCCCTGCGGATATAAGCAACAGATTCTGATGCACTTGTTATGAGTTTAACCAAATCGTCAGGGATGCTTCTACCAAGCGTTTTTTGGTATCTGTCAGCAGTATTAGAACTCATATTACCTAATATAATGTAATCAGATTTATCAAAGTCTATAAACTCTGAATTATCAAGTGCCCTCTCTACTTTATTAAAGAGAAACGCAATACGGCAGCCCCTCTCATACAAAGCATCAAACTTACTTATAAGATAATTCTTAACACCGTCTTTAATGTTCTCAGCACCATGTATAATAAGCAAATCATTCATGCCTAACGAACTTGTGGCATAACCTATAACATTTACCAGCTGTGCCATAGCAAGTCCGTGACCTCTCTGAGACAATCCGCTGAAATCATAAATAACACGCCTTCCGTTAACTGCGTCATCTATAACTGAATTAGTCATTGTGTTAAATAAATCTCCGTTATTATCAAGCATTGACTTAAACGTACCTCTTAAAATATTAAGAGCATTTAGCTGTTTCTGGTCTTTAGCTGTGCTGTTAGCCATAGCTTTGTATTCCATCTCAAGATATGAAACAAAAGTTGAAAGTTTTGGTACCTCATCGTGAGGGATGCCTACTATTCTAAGCTTGTCACGATTGTTCTTAGCGTCAGGATACCACATACCCCTATCGATGTAATACTTTTCAAGAACGCTTGATAAGGTGTTTCGTATAATTGACCTCTCTGAATCAGTTGACTCATACGCCTGTTCAGCCATAAGAATAATTTTCTCAATATGGCTTGAATAAATACTAAGTTCGTCCTCAGTTTTTCCAAACATTTCAAACATATTGATATCGCCCTTATTCATATCAATTTTATAAGTGATATTAGAAAACTTAGGGCCAATCGTATCAAGATTTGCACCATTAAGTATTATATGAATTACCCTGCCATTTTCAACAAGTGCTGACTGACTGAGTTTTGACCCCCACATATCAGAAACTCTTGCACGGTTCCTTGCAGTGTTTATCTGGTCTGTCGCGACTACAACATGGTGCTTATAACGGTTTATATTAAAAAGTACCGCTGAGTTATTAACATCTCCCACCATATAGCCGACATATTCCCCACCGGCATCTTCAACACCATGTGTAACCAAAGAATATGCACCTGCGTATTCAGTACTTGTGAAATGAAAACCCTTGCCACGCTTTTTAAGATTAAAACTCGTTAAATTAGATAGCTCCTGTCTTTGTTCACCAGAGTATGCACCTATCCACATAGAGCCAAACCGTTCTGAATACAATCTTTCAAGCTGGGCTATAGCGGCATCAAGCAGGTCTAAACTAGGGGCTTTAACAAGCACACGGTTGTGGACTTGCAAATATCCGGCACCATTGTTTAACTCTAAGGCAATATCCTGTAACTCCTGTTCAGCTTTGCTTGCCTTATGTTTACCACTGGCACTGCCAGACTCAGCCTGCGACCTGCCTGAATTTTTAATAACAGTCTCAGCTTTTGTCTGATGCCCCGCTATCCAGCTCTCACCTTTTCTTGAAACTTGTTCAAAAAGCGTTACCGATACACCTTCAGGCATTCCCACAGGGATTTTATTTATACCCCAAAACGCCGGAAAACTATCTGCTGCACCCTGTCTGTGAAAAATATGACAATATGCTAGCATATCCGTCATCAACCTGAAAATAATCGCTATGGAAAACATAACCTTGTTTCGGTTTGAAATTCATCAAAAGGGTTTACCCTTAAATGTGTAATCAGGCTTTTTCTTTTTATTCTTTGAAAAAAGACTCATTATCGTCCGTCCTTTCTGTAAATACAATTCCCATATATTATAGCAAAAATCAAGGAAAATGTAAAGAACTCTAATTAAAAAAACAAGGCAGGTTGTAAAAACCTGCCAAAATATTTACTTCTGATAAAAAACTTTCAAAACATTGTCAATATCTTCGCCAAAAAGAGGCTCACATCGTTTGAAAAATAAATCAGAACTCTCTACCTCTGATAAAAGAGTGTTCCTTGCAATCTTAAGAGCCTCTGCACTCGGCGCTTTAAGCAACAAATACTGATGTATCGACTTATAATTAGAACCGACATCAAATTTAAGCGTTCTAAACTGAGTATCAAGAACAGCCCTTAACTCCGCATCGTCTATCTTAAGATTATCGTAGCGTTTCTTAAGGTTTGCCAACTGGTTATACACCTTTTGAGACTCTTTGTTGGTTACAAAAATAAGTTCAACATCAGGTGTAAACTTACGGTAAAAAACATCAGCCCTGTTTAATATCGCATCACGATCTTCTTCAAACAACAAAATAGAGCCTGAGCCTACAACTCTAAAGATATGAGCACATGCACCGTCAATAAACTTAATAGAGCCATGTTCATAATCTATAGAGTCTATACTTGTAAGTGATACAAAATCTGTAGCTTTATTTGATGTTCTTGTGAAGAGTTTTCTCATAGTATTTGGCAGATATCCGACTATAGATTTAACCATAGTGTACTGACCAACACCTGTTTTGTCTTGCCCTAGTAGCAAAATTGTCATAAATATCCATAACAAAACAAATAAGAAAACTCCGAAAAAGCCAGCCTCAGTTATAAATGTATTAGTAACCATATAAAAACAACTAAGCCCTGAGGCTATATAGCCTAATACAATCTTAATAGGTAAAGGCTTTATCGTGATATCTTTTGCTGATAATGTTATTTCAGTATCAGCAAAAGACTTATCAAGAGATATAGGTATTTTGTAAAACTGTTTAGCCACTTGTGACTCCTTTCGTCTTAATCATTTACAAATTCAAAACCAGGTCTTCCATTACGTCCCGTGCCCCATTTAATACGTGCAGGGAAAATATTGCCTTTGTTAGAAACAAATCCTTCTACGTAAATTGATGAACCTGCTTCAAGAGCCTCATACTCTTTAGCTGTAAAAGTATGCTCGCACCACTTCTTAGGAATGCCACCGGCGTCGCTCTTATCGTCATTGATATAACCGGTTGATTTAAACCCAATAAATTTACTACCGTTAAACTCCTGATTGTCAAGTATACCTTTGCAGTTGAACACTTTTCCTTTACTTGATGTAACACCCATAAGAGTTATCTCTTTACCTGCAAGCAAATCCTCGCACTCATCATCAGTAAACCTGTGGTCGCAATATTTCTGGTAAAGCTGATTTCTTTACCTGTCTTAGACCATACGCCTGTGTATTTCTCTTTCTTTTCAAACTTTGTTTCTGCCATAATCAATCCTTTCTGCTTTGCATTGTTTGCCATAGTTTCTATATCCTGAATAACTAAACCCTTTATTTCAGCCAACAACTCATCGGGATTAGCTTCACCTTTTGCTACAGCTTTCATCTGTTCAAGAACTCTCGATGTAAGCTCAAGACTTGCTATATGCGTTCCCTCAAGTAAGCCGTAACTTATTTCACCGCACTCGCACATAGATATCTTACCCTTATTATCGGATAAAAGAGGCGCTTTACTCTTTTCATTAGTAACATCAGCATAAGTACTTGTTCTTGTAGCACCTGTGCCTACGTTGTATTTAGAAAGCTGAGCCATAAGCCACTTCATTGTAGGATACTGAGGCTTAGGCGGGAATCCTTCGTGTATAAACGGTTTAGCGTGTGTACCTAATTCTTTAACATTAGTGTCAAGGTCATCATCAAGAAAAATCTCTTTATAGCCCATTTTATGCGGGATGTTAACAGAACCCTTAAAATCAGGATAATCTTTTATATGCCCAGCCTGATGCCTATACTCATAATCAGCACCTAACATAGACAGATAGTTCTTTGCTAAAATCTCATATATAAGCGGCGCACAATCGCCGTACTTATCAAGATCAGACAACTTATTTGGAACAACTTTACCCGGACGGTTTGCCCCGTGTGCCATACCTGACTTAATATGTGTTTTACGAGGAGACCTGTTAACAAGAAGCTTCGTATCAACTCCGACAACCGCCGCAATTTTATCAACAAGCGGTAATATATCGTTAAACTGCTCAAGTGTTATGTACTTATCTTCAGTTCTTGGATAAGATACAATCTTATCCTCATACATCTTCTGATAAACCTGAAGAACAGCTTTAGGTTTATACCCGGAACCCGCAAGAATTGCTGATAAAGATGCAAGGTCAAGTAATTTAGGTGGTGCGGAAGATTTAATTACATCTTCATCAATAACAACATCAGAAGCTCTGTATTTTTTAGGAACCTCATCTTTTGTTTTAAACTGCGGTTCATTTGGATTGGTATAAGTGTTACCGTTTTTCATCTTTTAAACTTATTACAATAAAAAGGTATCTTCTTATACTCAGAGTGCGCTTTAATCTGGTCGCCGACTATCTTAACCATAGCTGACTTAAGTCTACCCTCACGAATTACTTTAGGTGAACCTGAAATCTTAGTAGCCATCCTTGTCCACTGCATTGAGAGATAATCCCATCGTGACCTAAAATAAAACATCTTATACTGCGGATGTTCTATCAGATTAGGTATAGCTACTCTTGACTTAAACGCTTTTTGTATCTCGACAGCAGACTCATCCTCAAAATACATTCTTGAAAATTTCTTACCTGTTATATTATTCTCAAGCAATATTTCTATTGCAATACCATCACCCTCTCCGGTAGGATCATTATCAGTAGCAAGAACTATCTCGTTAGCTACCCTGCACGCTTTAGTAATATTAGACCGCTCGCTGAGTGTATCAGGAACAGCTTTTCTTTTCCAAGCAAAAATTGTCTCATCCCATGGAAGGTTGGCTATATCCCAGCTCTTATACCTGCTGGCGGCATCTTTTGGAACCTGTGCTGTAGTATCATCATCAAACTCATAAAGATGACCCTTTGCGTGAACAATCTGATAAGATTCACCATTATAAGTACCCTTATCGCCGCCAAGTGCAGCTGCAAAGTTCTTTGCTTGTGACCGCTTTTCTGTTATAATAGTTAACATGGATTAAAGTCCTTTCTTAAATATATGAAAAAAATTATAACATATATCAAGGAAAAAAAGTAAAGACTAAAAGTGCAAAAGCACTTCTATTTTTTATATATAAAAAAAGATTTAGAAAAGGATTTTTTTATTATGACAAAGATTGATGTATCAAAACTTATGTCTTACATACTAAGACATAATCCAATGAGATATGAAATAAAAATGGATACACAGGGATGGATTAACACCGAAAACCTGATTACAGCTGTCATGACAGAAGAAAAATTATCACGCGATGACGCTTACAACATAATCAAAGACATAGTTAGCTCAGACAAAAAACAAAGATTTTCATTCTCAGATGGAGAGACAAAAATAAGAGCTAACCAAGGCCATTCTCTTGATTTTGTTAACATAGAATTTGAAACGATTGTTCCGGACTGTCCTTTATATCATGGAACAACTATTGATAACTACGAGAAAATCAGGGCACAAGGGTTGCTTCCAATGGATAGGCAATATGTCCACTTAACACCTGATATAAGAACTGCTACAGAAAATGCCCGCAGATGGGGTAGACCATATGTAATTTTAAAAATAAACCATCAGGCGATGCTTAGGGATAAATTCAAATTCCTGATATCAAAGAACGGCGTATATTTAACAGAACATATACCGCCTAAGTACATAACAGCATACGATTAAAAAGAAAGGAGATTAAAGCGTGTTTTTTTAACAAACCAATAACCATAAAAACAGCTTGCCGGCACTATTATCAACAAATGCGTTGCAAAACGGATAGAGTTAACCATAGACAGACTTATGTTCTTACTAACAATTGTGTTTTTTTAGCAGATAAGCACTTAGGTACACCGAGAATAACCACCACAGAAATTACCGTGAGATGTGGTAAAATCAATGTAGAAAACCTAAGATGGGATTTTAGCATTTAATAACTTTATTGTATTCACAAATTTTGTAGATTATGATATACTGTTGCCAACTAAATTAAACAGCCTGGTTGACGAAATTATTAACAGATATGCTAAAAAGAACTTTAACGAAGTTCAGGACATAATAAACAAGTTTAATACAGACTCTGATTACAGGTTGTTATACAAATTAGGTGATAACATCTACAAAGCTTAATGCAGATTAACATCTGCACTGGTATTAACTAAAAAAAGGAGATTAACAATATGAAAGAAAATGTGAAAAGCAGTATCGTGACCTTTGTGTCTGCATTAGCAATACTGGTAACACTACTAACCGTCACTAACAAAGAATCTGCAAAAGACATTAACTACACTAAAGAAGCGTACTCAAGTCCGTTTTTAATCACAGAAAATTACAACAAAATTGGAGACGGCTATGCGACAAATGTCTATGGCAGAGTTTTTGCAAAAGACTCTGAGATAACAGACCCTTATAGTGACTATACTAATGTGATGCAGGCTTACAGGATTACAGCCCATCCTAACGGTGTATCTGAATACACTGAGACTAATGGTGGTTACACTCAGATTGAGTTGCCTGAGTACATGTCAATTGAAGGCTATATAAAAACAACAATGCCATAAAAAAGAGAGTGCTTTTTAGCACTCTTTCTTTATCTTATTTTTTCATATATCACAAGCGACTTATCTGCAACATCATTTGTAATATCGCCTTTTAACGCCACACGGACAACACCATCTGCTCAGTCAGCTACAAAAGTTGTACTCCCTTTCATATGAGTACCATCAGATAAAACAACTGGAATATCCTCATACAAACCGGTATTGCTGTTAAACTGCCTGATATATAAACCACAATCAACTGTGTACTCTTTATTTGGAACAAGCCGTGTATACTTAACCGAATCAACAATATCTAAATGTAACCCATGGGAAGATGATTTATAAGAAACCCACCTACTAGAAACAGCGTCACCCTTATTATAAAAACCCCTTTCGAGCAATCTGTCATTGCTGCCACAAAAAATGTACGAAAACCAAACAACAACACTAACCAAAAGACTAAATTTCAATAAAGATTTCATAATACTACGCCCTTTCTGCTAATTTTATCGACTTAATTATATCATAAATATATTGATAAATCAACATAAAAAAGAGAGTGCCTTTCGACACTCTCTAATTTTTTTACAACTTAGTTAGCCTCAGTTTCTTTCTTCTTCACATAGATAGCTGCACCTGCGAGGGCAACAACTGCCATTAAAGCAAAAGCAACTGCGATACCATAGTTCTCAACACCTGTCTTAAGAGTAGCTGTACTCTGTGACTGGGTTGGTGGCTTTGGTGTAGGATTAACCGGATTGTTAGGTCTGGTTGGTGGGTTGTTAGGTGTACTAGGTGGATTATAAGGCCTCTCAGGAGTCTTTGGTTTAACCCTTGAAGTAACTGTCTGAGATGCATCATTTAAGTCTCTGTGGCTTGCAATAAGTATCCTATTTACAGTAAATAGTTCCTCATATGCAACAATCTTATCCTTACCTGTAGTATTAACACCGTTAAAATGAACTTCAATCTGTCCGGACGCTGTTATAGGTCTGAACTTCTCTTCTTTCATAATTACAACACCTGCTTTATCCTTAAGATAATGACCTGAACCGTCTACAAGATATCCTCTCATAATATAGGTTTCACCCGGAGTAAGTCCTGCATACTTAACAGTATCAATCATATTGTGAGTTTCACCTGCATTGTAAACCTTAGTTCTCTTGTCGCCAAGAGTAAGTGTAGTTCCAATACTAGGCTTATATACTGTCTGAGCGGCATCCTTGATGTCATTGTGAACAGCTATCACATAACCGTCATGCTTTAACTCTTCAAACGCTACCAAAGTCTGGCCCGCAAAATCTTCAGGAATCGTACCCTCGATAACAACGTTTACAGAACCGTTTGGTTCATCAGGAACAAATGTCTTAGTACCTGTCAGATTGTTACCGTCATGGTTTACAACACCACCGTCATAGATAATGCCGTCACGATTAATCTTTTTAACATGCATTGTACCATTTACGGTATAAGTCTTACCCGGAATCAAGTTCTTATACTTAACTGTATCTATAAGCTTAATCTTTGTAGTACCTGATACAGTCTTAGTAAGACTAGGTGCATCAACAAGGCTTGTCTTAATCTCAGGGAATCTTACAGTCTGTCCTTCATCTGTAATATCCTCATGTTTAGTGATTTCTTTGTCGCCTTTGTAAAGTCTTTCATAAGCTACAAGAGTCTTGTTAGCTAAATCCTCAGCTTCAAAAGCAAATGTCACATCGACTTTACCACTAACAGCTTTCGACTTAAATGCCTTAGCGTTAACAGCCCCGTTACTTGTTGCCTTAGCAATTTCCGCAAGCTCAGCGTCAGTTCCCTTGAAAGTAACTGCTGCATTAGTTGATGTATCATGTGTAACGGAAACTGCACTTGTTGTAGTAACAGCGGTAGCAACCTTTTTAGCGTTCTTCTTACCAAAGTTATCAGCAGGCTTATACTTCTCACCTGCGGTGAAAGTCTTAGTAGCAACAACAGGCTCGCCATCAATAAGAAGTGGGCCACCGTCTTTTACATTACCTTCACTGTCAACTTTTCTAATTCTAAGTTCACCCTTAACAGTGTACTTATCACCTTCAATAAGGTTTTCATATTTTACAGTATCTGTAAGCACAACTCTTGTCCTAACAGAATCAGTTGACGCTTTAGAGAAGTGTGAACCGTGGTCTGTAAGCGTTGTACCAATCTTTGGTACATATACGCTCTGATTCTCATCTTTTATGTCAGCGTGTACTGCAAGAAGTTTCTTATCTCTATAAAGAGACTCGAAAGCAACTACTTCACGGCCAGCTAAAAGACTTGCATCAAATGTAAACTCAAGATAAACTTCCATATCAGGCTTATCAGCCTTAAAGGTCGTTGTAGCTGAAACAGGTTTGTTATTAATCATAAGTGCTCCAAGATCATTGCCTTTCTTATCACGCTCATGTAAGATACCTGATACTGTATAAGTATTACCTACAGTAAGGTTCTTAAACTCAACCCTGTCAACAACTGTCTGAGTTCCGTCCGGATAAATCTCTTTGTCATTATCCTTCTTGTCGTATGCATTAGTCTTAAGGTCTACAAAGTGAATAGACTGAGCAGAGTCATTTATATCTGCGTGGAACGCATATACAATATTCTTTGCAGCATATTCTTTAGTAATCTTATTATCCTTATTAGGATTTGCAGGATTATACCAAACATTTGATATTCCTGTGTAATCGTGCCATGGCTTAGAGTTCATCCAAAGGTTGTTGCTTAGGCTGTCCCAATAAGCATCTGAGAAATACAGTGACTTCCAGTACTCATAATCCTTATAATAATCGTCACTGTTTGTATCAATATCACGAACAGTCTGATATGCAACGAGTGTCTTACCTGCTAAATCCTTAGTAGGCTTGAACTTGAATACAACCGGAACCATGCCCATATATTCCTGTGGAACAAATGGAGTAGAACCAAGAACCATCTTACCGTCTGCATCAAGATAAGGTTTCTTAGTCTTCTTATCCATAAGTACACCTGTTACAATGTACCTTCTGTTAAGATCCAAATCCTGATAGAAAATCTTATCAGTAAGCTCTACGACACTGTTTTCATCAAATACTGAACTATGTTCATCATCAGTGTCACCCACAAGCATTGTAGTAATTCTAGGTGAACGGTCGTTTCTAACAGTTACCGTCTGGTTCTTATCGTCCTTATCAACATGGCTTGCAACAAGAGTACCACCTAAATAGAGGTTCTCAAAAGCAACCACATGTGAACCGATTTTCAAGTCTTAAGTCAACATCCCTGAAAGTAAGTCTGAAGGTATCGCTAGGCTTTGTAGGTCTGAAGGTAGCATTTTCAGAAGCAATTACCCTCTTAAAATTGCCGTTATTATCAAATAACTGCAACTCACCTCTAAGAACATAATCCTTAGATGTGTCAAGGCCAAAATATGAAACATGGTCTACAAGACTTACAACACGGCTGATAGTGCTCTTATAGCCTTCAATTGTAGCAAGCATTGTACCAAGTGTAGGTACGAAAGGCTGTGGAGTCGTACCCTGTGGTCTAACTGTCTGTCCTTCGTCATCTATATTAGCATGACTGTTAACAAGCTTTCCGTCTTTGTAAAGGTACTCAAACGCAACAAGTTTCTTGCCTGTTAAACCTCTAAGGTCAACACCGTCAAACTGAACTCTTTCAGTACCTGCTGGATTCGTAGGGGTAAACTGAACAGTCTTTTCAGCAATCACTCTTTCCTGAGTACCACTTGCAATATCAACAACATTAATAGTACCCTTTAATTCATAAGGCTGATTAATTAAAAGACCTGTATAAGACACTGTATCAATAAGTGTCATCACTTCGTCTTTCATAATCTTAGAACCGTCCGCTGTGGTAAGAATAGTTCCAAAACCGTCAGCCTGTGGGAGGATACCAAAGTCAACTGTCTGCGCTTTGTCATTTATATCAGCGTGAGTAGCAAGAAGTGTACCATCTCCCCACAACTCTTCAAAAGCAACAACGCCTTCGCCGTCAAAATTTGTAAAATCAACGCTGTCAAATGTTACAGCGACAGTATCACTTGCTGACTGTGGTGTAAATGTAACAGTCTTTAGCAGTAACTATACCACCATCGGTACCGTTTAACTTTCTTATGGATCGTAGCCCTTTGAGTGTATAACTCTTACCAACATCAAGTCCGTAATAAGCAACTGTATCGTTAAGAACAACACCAGTCTTTTTCTCAAGAGTCTTAGAACCGTTAGCATTGAGCGTTGTATTAATTCTAAGCTTACCCTCAACCTTTACAGTCTGATTAACATCAGTAAGGTCAGCGTGGTACGCAACCTGCTTGTTATTAAAGTAAATGTACTGGAACGCAACAACTTTTCTACCGTTAAGGTTTCTAAGGTCAAGATTTCTAAAATCTACTGTATGTGTGCCAACAGTATCTTTTGCAGTAAAGGTTTCACGAACTATAGCCTCGTGTCCATCCATTGTAGGGACTAAACCGCCATCATTACCGTTAGCATCAACTATGTGAAGTTCACCACGAACATCATAGGTTCTGCCCTTTGCAAGACCGTTATAAGAGATTGTATCACTAAGTACTACATCTCCGGCAGGTGGCGCCTGTTTACCGCCCTGATACTGCAAACTGGTTTCAAAGGTGAGGAAAATCTCAACAATTTGCTTCTCATCAGCTTTATCTTTGTGCATACCTATGAGCATATTTAAGTCCTCATCCCATAATTCCTGATATGCTACGAGCTTTCTACCAGCCATAAGAGAAGTGTCAACACCTGTAAATGCAACACCAACACGCCCTTTTGGTGCAGTAGGTCTAAATCTGGTCTCACCCTGTGCTATAGCATTACTTACAGAACCATCTTCATTTATAATATGAAGCGTTCCTCTCATAATGTAATTTGTATCTTTGTTAAGTCTGTCAAATGTAACCATGTCAAGGAAAACCAAATCCCTATCAGCACGGGCTGTCTTAGAGCCTTTGCTGCCTATAATGCTAGGGCCATAATTAGGGTGGTCGTTATTATCGACATTCCTATGCTCAGGCTCACCGATTGCATTCTCATTTACCTGAAGAAGCTCTGTCTTAAGCTTAATAACATCATCATCAATTGTACCATAATCAAGGTTAAGACCAGGGCCGTCATGGTCAGCTGTGTATCTGTAAAGCGTTACATCGAATTTCACAAGAGCGTGTCCTTTATTACCATTAGAACGAAGCTCTTCCACTTCATAATCATCATAAGGGAATGCTCTCTTAGTGTCATCAACCATTACTTTGTTACCGCCGACATAATAACTCTTGCCGTCAGCCGCCCATTCTATAAACTGTCCTTCGCCGGTTGTCTTAGGGCCAATGCCTGTAAACCAAACACCTGCGTCGTAATCAAGCTTAGTCTCATCTACAACAACATATTTTCCATCACGGATTTCAACAGCACCATTTGAATTAGCTCCTGTAGATTTACCGTCAGCCTGAACAGGATCGTTAGCGTTTGTATTATGGCTGTGTGGGTGCATCTCAACGCTTGATGAGAACATACCGTTTTCATCAGTTACAATAACATGCTTTTCGCCCGTAGTACGACTTGTTACAACCCACGCAATCTTTTGGCATTCTGTTACCGTTGTTCTCATTACCCTGAAGTTCAGAGTTATCATCAAACTTTTTCTTAAAATGCCAGTCCTCACGAATAACCTGATTGCTTGCAGCAAGCTTTATCGTTGTTAGCAAGTAAATGGTCATCAATATTAGCACTTTCTTTAGTAAGGTCAACCATTTCGTTGTCCGTTCTTATCTCAAACGTCTTTTTGTAGGTTTTTGATACTTTATCATACAGATAACCTCTTGAAGTCTGTCTCTCAACTACCTCATAAGTACCATAAGGAAGTGTCTGATTTGTAGTCTCATCTGTATATCTGCCATCTGCCTGCTTCTTTGTAACAAGAGTTGCTACAACTGCACCGACAGCATATTCTTTATTATTTACCCAAACAGGGTTAGCTGAACGGTTGTAGATATCAAATACAGCGCCTTCAAGAGTAGCATTTCCAAGAGGGATATACTTTCTTGTCTCTCTGTCTACCTTACCTACCTTAACACCGCCGCGGATAACCTCATTTTCAGCTCTCTTTCTGACATTAGTATCAGCAGGATTTGCCTCGTCATAAGAGAATCTAACCATCTGTCCACCCTTACGGATTTCAAAGGTTTCATCAAGAATTTATTATTTACACCAAGTAAATAACCTGTTCCTGCACCAACTTCTTTTACAGAGTATGTACCATAAGGAAGTACACCCTGTGTAGTAAACGTTCTGTATTTACCGCCGTTGTTAACAGTACTCATTCTAAGAACAAGACTGCCCGGATTAAAGAAATCACCGTTATCAGGAGTTCCTCTTGTAACACCAACTGAACCATTAAGCATATCCTCAGTAACTCTGACAGGATGTATTGAGTTATTATAAACTTCAAATGTAGTACCTGCTAAGTCAGCGTCACCCTCAGGAGCGGATTTGTTCCACTCAGGATCATACTTAACAATTTCAATACCGCCACGGGCAATGTCATTGATATACGCCATTTCAGTACCGTCAAAATCAGGAAGCTTATTATTAGGATTTATTTTATCAGAACTGTCCCAAGCGTAATCAGCTATCTTATTTTCCTCAGGTTTGCTAAACTGAAGAGGCTGTCCCGGCAGGGATTTTTTCATAATCTTAAATGCTGAATAAGGAGTTAACCTCTTTATCATACCATCGACAATCTTAACCTCAGTTATAAAATATGAACCTGCTCTGAAAGCATACCCACCATCTTTGCCAGCCCATGGCCAAGTGCTGCTTGTGTATGTGTTATTTTCACCGTCTCTGTAAGTACCAACCCACGCGTTTTTAGGATCAAACTCCATAACGCCGTTTTCATCAGTCTTAAAAATAGTAGACGCGTCAGGAACTCTGTTTGCTCTAGCTGTACCATAAGAAGTTGTTGCACCACCCTCAGCATGGTCAAAGTATTTATTCTTATTAGTATCCTGTTCAGCATATTCCCAACCCTCAATTAAGAAATAAACATCAGATAAGTCCTGAATATCACCTTCTGAAGTACCTGTAAACTGATGTCCAGCAAGACCTTTGTGAATTCTAATTCCCGGTGGATCCTCACCATCTTTAACATCGTTTGCAATTTTGGTAAGTTCAAAAGTTCTGCCATTATCTGCTGCATTAAGCGTAAATGACTGTGAACCTTTGTTTTTAACAATCTTTATATTCGCCATATTAGTAGGAATTGAAATTTCGGATACATCCACATTAACCGGAAGTGAATCCGCATCAAACTTAACAGTAAATGTACCATCAGCTGATGTTGTAAAATCAGCATCATCCGCATTATCATCTTTATCTGTCCATGCTACATTAAATTTGATTCCTGAATAATCATCAATACCTGCTGCTGCAAGTGCTGCCTTAGCTTCAGCTGTAAACACTTTCTTAAATTTAACACTGAAGCCCTCAGGCTTTTTGTTTGTAAACGTAGCTACAAGTGGATGAGCCTCAGTATGTTCGCCCTCTTTAAGCACAGCTTCTACAAAAGTCTTATTATCAAGAACCATGCCCTTAGCTTTCATTTTTAATATCTCTTTAGGCACGTCCTCGTTCTCTCTTTCAGTAGCAGTAGATGAGAAACCTCTCTCTGAAATATAAACAGTCATAGGACTCTTAGTAAGCTCAAACTTAAGAAGCGGAGTATTACCGTTAGCATCAATAACAGTTACAGTATCTGATACCCACTCGTTACCATTCCAAGACTGTTCAGGATATAACCTGTTTTTAGCAGATGCATCCTTTTTGCTAAAAATTCTAAATCTAACACCCTGCATATTTACATCAGGAGTTGCATCCTTAACGTTCTTTTTAATCTTAAGGTATGCGTATTTAGGCTGTGTAGACCAATTAATCTTAAACAGACCCATACCTGCCTGACCTAAATCAGGAGACATAACTGCTACAACAGCAGTTCCTCTGTGCTCATCGTCAGTATTCTTCTTAACCGACAATACTGTCCAAAGAGTTCCTTTATTATCGCTATAACCGGTCACTTCAGAACCGAAATATTTTGTATTGTATTTAATATCAGCTTTACCGGCTGCATTAAGCGCCTTCTGAATATGGGCACAATAAAGACCAAGCTTGTAGTCTTTAGGAATTGTTACTTTATTAGAACCGCTTCTAAAAACTATTGCACCTTTGCCTTTTTTGGTCTTAGCGAAACGGGTAACACCGTCGCCGACATCCATTTTAACATCTTTGAAATCAGAGCCGCCTTTACCATAGAAAACACGGACTGTGACATTATCACGATTAAATCCATTGTATGCACCGCCATTATGACCTCTCGCTAAATCAGGCCCCTGCAAATGCTCCATTGGTAGAACCCTTAAGACTATCATATCCATAATTAGTATGATCATTCTTATTAGTAGTATCACCACGGCCAACTAAAATAGCTGTACTGAACGACTCGTTATAAGTTATCTTATCAGCATCATTACTGGTAGGGAATAACTTTGTAGGATAAATCATATCCTCAAGATTTTCCTCATTAAATATAATAAACTGCTGATTTCCATAATAACCTCTAAAATCGAGTATATCACCTGTCAAGGTATCTACTCCGGAATAAACTCTAATCTTACCTTTTGCTGCTCCCCAGCTGTCATTTCCAATAAGTTTCTTAACCGCTGACTTATTTGATTTCCACATGTAATCAGCAATAGTATTGACACCCGGCGACTTATATTTACTAGGAAGTGTCCATTTGGTATCGGCACCCTTCCATCCTGCATACATGCGGTAGCCGTTACCGCCGCCAACATTCCACTGGTCATCTGCCTTAGGTACTGCATCAAATTTAAATGTACCAGGAAGTGTAAATGGTTCATCAACATTCTTATCTACGGCTATATCATTAAAATACTTACCACCGCCGCCACCAGACTCAACGCCGTCTTTAGTTCCGGGCTGATAAGCGCCGTCATAAGAAGCAGCCTTAGCTATAACAGGATTTATAAGAGATATTCCTGCTGATGCATTGGCTGTATCTTTTAACACAATTTTAATATCATTGACAGCAGGAAGTGCTGTTAACACTGAGAACTTATTATCCCTATAAGACCAGTCTGTATTAGGAATTAATACATCGTTCACATAGACTTCCTTAATTTTGTCTGTCAATTCGATATTATCAATAGATACAAAATCTGAAAGAATATCAACATCAACAAAACCAGAAAATCCATTATTACCAGCAACATCAAAGAGAACCCTGTGTTTATAAGAAGGATTATCAACCTGATGCTTAACTATATACAAAAGCTGCATCTTAATTGTGTTTACAGTGAGTTGATTATTCTTATCTGACAGCCAAACGCTTTCGAGGAATGTAAGCAAGACCTGACTTCTTATCAAGAATAATGTCATCATAAATAACAGCCTTAGTAGCGTCATTATAGGTTGCAGCAAAATCAGTAATCACACCCATATCAAGAAGTGAACCAACTCTTGCAACAACATAATCTGCATTAGCATTAGCCTCATAAATCATAGCAGCGTTATTTCCTGAGCCAACTAATGATTTGAGATTTTCTTCTTTAGTGTAAAGTCCATCAAACTTTACATTTCTTACCAATACGATCGTCAAACACAGTGCTTACAACAGTCGCATAATCAATAGGTACGAGTTCCCCTCACCGATTAACTTACGATCTGCTCTGTATTTGATATAATCCATTGTTGATATAAAAGAACCTCTTTTATAATCAACAGGAACATCGTAGGTATCTTCCTCAAAACCCTCTTTTTTAGTAAAGACAGGTCTTACTTTGATATCAGATGTGATATCAAGTGTTACCTTATCATCCTTAACAGGTTCGTTATAAGAACCGCCAAGCGAATCATATATGGTAACATACTCAGTCTGATAACCATAATCAGGATAGAGTATAAAATCTACTGATTTATTTTTACCAAAACTAAGTTTAGTTCTTGACTCATTATTTTTAAAAACCATATATCCATGGTCAGAGTCAAGAATGCTAACAAAAAATCGAGACGCTTCATCATCTGCTTTAACTAATAGTGTGTTCTGAAAAAATACAGACACAACCATCAGCAAACATAGCAAAAGCACTAATAAGTCTCTTACTTGTTGTAGTAACCATTTTAAAAGCTCCTTTCAAATGTGATTTATTTTTTTAATGGATATAGTAAAAAAATAATAACATATTTCAATAAAAAAAGCAATATGATAACGCAAAAATTTTTATCGAACAATGCTTTACAGCATTGCTGTTTTAGTCTAAAATGATATTAAAAAGGAGAATTTAACTATGAACAAAAAAATATGTAATAATCGGACTGCTCTTATTTGCCATTATGTTTTGTAAGAGTAGGTGATATGGCAAAAACTCTAAATAACAACACTAGGATTGAGTCAGATGCAAGCGTAAAAAAATAAGAAAAGAAATGCCACGCTTTAATGAAAAACTGGTTACAAAGGACAAAAAAGAAAGAGCAAGTCTTATTAAAAAGCTTAAGCTAAGCAAAGACATCATAAAGAAAGCTGATGATATTGCTACAGCTTATAAATTAAATAAGAGAAAGTTCATGTCATTTAAGACAGCTTTGCTTACACTTGGTACCATTACAGGAAACAAGTTTACACCAAATAAACCAAAGAAAAATACAAAATTGTAATCGGAAACGATAACGATGAGAACGAGGACATAGCTTTCCATAAAAATGAAGACATTGGTGCAAACCTTGCTGAATCCAATGTTATACCTAATGTCAACATTAATCCAAAAGCGGGTATAGCAGAGAACACTAACAAAAACGCAAAGAAAAAGTATGTTATGACCGTAGTTCCATCAAACATCTACACCGCTGCCGGACATCCGCTACTAAACGGCGGTAAATACACAGGTGCAGGAATGCGCCCGGACGATAAGATTTATGACATCTCTAGCTACATGTTTACATCAAATGTAGCATATACCGTAATCAGCAGAAAAGTTGATGACAAAGTAATAATGAAATCTTACCTGATTGACTTTGCAAACGGCAAACTCGTACCAATGAATTACGCTAAGATAAACGCTATGCGTTCAGCATACACATCCGGTGGCAACTTCATGACCGATAGCGATAAGTCGCTAACTTACAGCGTGATTAAGACAATAAACGGTGTAACAAACAGAGTAACAATTGACCTTCAGTCATCAAAAGAATATGTTATACAGGGCGTAAAGAAGTAAACCACACACTACAACAAAAAGGCACTCTAGCTAGAGTGCCTTAATTTTTTTTACCTAATCGGTCTACCGTCTGAATATTTATTTGTGTTCTGCATAGCTATGAAAGTATCGCTAACCCTATTTACAAAATCAGTTAACGAAGGTTCCGTCATATCGATGACACCCTCTTTTTGAAACTTATTAAAGCCTTCGGCGTTAACCGCATACATAGCAAGAGCATTAACCATATAATAATTAAAGTCAACAATACCCTTTAGCGCTCCTATGCTATCCTCTATTCGCTTAAGCTTTGCATCAATTAATTTACCTGAGTTAACGCTATCCTCTTCCCTAAACCGCTTAGCCGCGTCCTTAGTTTCGGCAGACAATCCCGCATAATCGCCAAGGACACTGGCTATAAAAACATTCAAAGCCTCAGAGTTGCTTGTGACGCCATATTTAGAGAGCTTCTGCTTAAGTATTTGCAAAAATCTTGAATTAACCCCCTTAACATCACTGGTTTTGCTTTTATCTATGTTGTAATTAAGCTTAGTATTGCTCTGCGATTTTACAGACTCTACTATTCTTTTTTCAGGAGACATCTTTCGATTAACTTGTGCAACTGTCTTAACAGAAGTCTGTTCATTAGTCTCAGTGGTGTGCCCTTTAACCTCAGACTGTTCGTTAGACACAGTAGTCTGTGTTTCAGCCTCAGCCGGAGTCTGAGCGACTTCTTTCGTAGGTTCAGGTTCTTTCGTAATATTTCCAGCGTTATCAGACTTATTTGTAGCAGTCTCTGCTTTAGCCGCCTCAGCCCTTTTCTTTCGGTCTGCAAAAATAATCTGTATCAAATAAATTAGCCATTTTATAAAAAAATCCTTTCCTATATTATTCTTCATCCAGAAGATAGTTATCACCTCTTGTGAGTCCGATAAGACTATCAAAACCTGAGTGCATAACCGACTCAAGTGACTCAACATTTGACGAGAGTGCCGCTAAACCGTCTATAATCTGATTAAGCCTCATCTGTTCCGCTGTGGGAATATCAAAGTCACCAATATCCCATTTAATCTGTCTTGTGATTGCATCAGATACATACTGATTAACATTAATACCTTTCTTCTCCGCCCAGTATTTAAGCTTCTCAAATTCTTCTTCTTCAATACGAAGAGTCAACCTATGAAATTCTGCCATCTTTTAATTTCCTTTCTTATTTATGTCATCATCTACTTCAGCAAGCCACTTTTTTTATATTCCCTTAAATCAGAAACATCCATATAGGATTTTGTTTTATAATCATACACGCCATCAGGCGTAAAAATAACAACAAAACGCTTCAAATCTCTTTCAAACAAAGAGTTACAAGTTGATAGTACAAGTATTTTGGTGTCAGCGTCAGGTTTGTTCTTAAAAACAAAGTCAGCTTTGCCCTCAGCGCCTTTTAATAACTTCTTATATAAATCATCTCCAAATAAATAAGGTGACTTATAAACATCATCACCGGAGTGCGTATGATAAGCACACCATACTTTCCAACGCTCGCTCCTGTCAGGATAATACATATACACATACTTCTTCTTCTCAGCAGACTTCTTATTTTTATAATAACTGCTAAGATTAGAGAACATCCACTCGCCATTATACTCATTCATCTTGTGACCGAGTATTAAAATATGAGCATCCTCACTAGCTACACCATCAGACCTAAGAGGTGCTGCCGGAATTAAGTAACTCCCTGATAATGAATATCTTTTATTTATATCGGCACTACCATATAAGAACTGGCCAACCCTCGGTTCTTTCATAACATAACTGTCAATCTTAGTCTTAGGGTATATAAAGCCATGCATTAACATCTTTGTTTTTTAGCCTTTAGTTTAGAAAAATCCACTTTTCTAAGCATATTAGCATCAATATCCTTTGAATAAGCCTCTTGTTTAATTTTAGCATCAGGCTCTTCTATTGTTTCAGCAATTAGTTCTTCATTATTTTTTAGTACCGTCTGCCTGCTTGCATAGTCACCATAAATATAAATACAAAACCATGCTATAAGACCGATTACAGATATGGCAAGCAGTATGTAAATTAGTGACTTGAGATTTATTTTTACTAAGCATATCAAATATTCCTTTCAGTGAAGATAAATTAATGATATCATATTTATCAACAATTATCAACATATTTTTTTAATGAATTTTATCAGATTTATGTTGAATATTTTATTGGTTTATGCTATAATGTTAAAAAGTCGCCAAGTGCGACTACTGTAGATTTGTTGTAGTAAGTATGCCTAGATAGCTCAGCAGGTAGAGCAAAGGACTGAAAATCCTTGTGTCACAGGTTCAATTCCTGTTTTAGGCATTAGGTGCACACCGCCGAAAGAATAGACGCAATAGGAATATATACCACTCTAAATGAGTTTTGGATTAAGGGGATTGCCCCATTTGTTAGCGTCAGAACAGGAGTGTGCGCCATTTATAGCGAAGTAGAGCAGTCCGGTAGCTCGTCAGGCTCATATCCTGAAGGTCGCGGGTTCAAATCCCGTCTTCGCAATTTTTCATATGGGTGTGGCTCAATTTGGTAGAGTTCTTGATTTGGGATCAAGCGGTTGTGGGTTCAAATCCCGCCACCCATACTTTGTGATTGTAGCTCAGTCGGTAGAGCATCTGACTTTTAATCAGAATGTCGCAGGTTCAATTCCTGTCAGTCACATTGGGTGTGATGACGACTAATATTAAGTAACGGATACGCCGTTATCTTATAGCACTAATTCACACCGTTTTTTGGGTAGGTACTCAAGCGGACAACGAGGACGGACTGTAAATCCGTTGGTACTACCTTCGCGAGTTCGAATCTCGCCCTACCCTTATCTAAATGGAAATATAGCTCAATTGGCAGAGCAAACGGCTGTTAACCGTTAGGCTATAGGTTCGAGTCCTGTTATTTCCGTTATTGGCTCATGTGTCAATATGTAGCTAAAAAAACAAAACCATTACACTGTAAAATTAAGCAACAACCCGAACAAAAATGTTCGGGTATCAATTTATCAAGAAAGGATTTTGCCATGAAGAAAAAAATTCTAACAGCAACCTTACTATCAGCTATGGTGGTGGGTTTAGTGGGAGCCACACCTAAGTCTCATGCTTACAACGGTATACTAAAGCTTGAAGACCCGAGTATCGCTTTTAACAGAGATTGAATCATCCTTTAATCTTGTAAACAAAAACGATGAGTTCTTTGGTAAAAAGATTAATGAAAAGAAGGTAGCTAAGTACCTAGACGATATCAAGACTAAGCTAAGTCGGGTATCAGCTGATAACAAAGACCTCGTGCATGATGTCTATTCACACGGGATTTTTATCAGCAGACGAGTCAGTAAAATACTTAAAACAGGCAGCTGCATTAGGGTTACAGTATTTCAAAAGAGGACATAGACTATACCTATGAGTTCCTGACAAACAAAAACATCATAACACTCAGGTCACAATGGACACCAACCGTTCCAATATGGTCAGCCGCTCTAAGAACACAGATGACAAGTCTTGACAAACAGCTTCTTAAAAACTACAAATACGGAGACCTCTCATATACCAATCGTGGTGCCAGAGTTCAAACAATAGTGGACAAGAGATTAAGAGGCGACGAAGTATTTGCGACCTTTACAAAAGGTTCTGTACCAAACTTTAGCGAACAGGTTCTAACCAATGTTAGCTACGGCGTTCACTTCCCATTCATCAGTGTGGTTAAACTTACAATAACGACTGACTTAAGCAAGTTAAACCAGTACGGAAACATCCCTGCACTAACAGATGAAAATATTACTGTAGCAGACGGTGCTACAAAGGACTACATTCTTATAGATAACAAGTATCTGTTTGAATTAAACGCTGACGGCAGCCTTCATGACCTTTCTGCCTACAGAAAACAAGTACCTACAAAAATAAACCTAAACAAAGGCATAAGCAGATATAAGGTAACAGGTCTTACTAATGCTGAAAAATATGTTGATATCTCTGTTGCACTAAACAATGAGAACAACAGCGAAGAAGAGATAGATAGCCTAAGACTTTCTTATGGTGATGACGCAGCTAAATCAAAATCATATAAAGTGGTAACAAATTGTTATACCCTTCCAATTAATGTAAAATACACTGCTAATGCAGATACTGCGTCAATGTTAGTACCTGATGCTACAGAAGACACACTTCCTTCTAAAATAGGAAATTTAATTAACATCAGAAAAGATAATAATGGTACTATCATAGGTGACTATGTATTTGGTGTAAAGAACAGCTTCTTAACAGGAAACGGTGAAAAGTTTGATATTCAAGAAGGAAAGCTTGAGTTTAACTTTAACGACAACGCTTTTACGCTATTAAAGAACGGCACACCTCTTAAGACATACGGTTATGTTGATTACGAAAAATACGAAAATAACGTAAAAGAAACCGGCAAGTTTAGCAGATACGAAAAAGATGCTGATGATTCTACAACAAACTTCTTTGTAATTGCTGGACTACCTGCATACGAAGCAGACGGCTCTACAGCTATAAATTACACCCTTGACGATGAAAGTGTGTATAAAGGTGTAAGAGCAACTGCATACTTAACACCAAAAGGAAAGTTTGCTCTGGATGAGTATGGGTCAAGCGGTGATTTTTATAAGTCACTTCCTGCGGGGTATGACGGCAAAAAGAGTAAAGAAGTAATGACAGATGGAACTCCTGTTTATGTTAGAAGTGATATAATAACATATTTCACAAACATTACAGATAACACCATGCAACCTCCAAAAGCCGGACTAAAAGTATCTATAAATGAGTACACTGCAAACTATGCTAAGAAGATTAAAGATAAGCTGATAGCAGACCCTTCTACCTGGAACTACTATCTGCCTGATAAACCGTTAAGTGATACAAAAGCAGTGTTTGATTTGTACATGGTGTTTCCAGACGGAAAAGAAGCTAAGGTAAAGACCATAACACTTAGTTCAAGAAACGAGTTTACATACGTGCTTGACAATCTGCCAACATTTTATATGGTGGATGAAACAAGTGGTGTGGATGTTAAATACAAACTTAAGAAAACAAACGACAATGACGGCTTCACTTATGTAATACTTAAGGACATCGATTTAAGAAGTGACTTCGGCAAAGGTGATATCAAAACAGAAGAAAGTCCTTATGACGGCGAGGAATATGACGATTTTGACGGAGAAGACGAAGCGGTCATCGTAGGTAAAACAACAAACAATAAAGTAAGAGCTGCAAGACTTGATGACAGACCTTATACCACATATACTTACAAAGTAATCAGATATAAAGAGGATGTACCTAACACACCGCCTGCCATACCAAATGTTCCTGTCGAAGTAACAACAAAGCCTGCTGTAAAGACAGTTACGCCAAATGCAATCGCTACTCCTGGCTCAGTTACAACACCTAGTACGATTGTGACACCATCGCCGGTACAGCCTGTTATCCCTACCGAACCAAAATCGCCGGGCAAACCTAATAAGCCTGAAGAACCTACAGTGTTAAAAACCAAATACACCACCTGTCGTATCAGATAAAAAACCAGAAGTTAACGTAACTGATGACAAAACTGGTCTTAGTAATTTCGAGATATCCTATGAAAAAGGATAACCTAGGTAATTTTGGTGAAAGTTGTAAAAGATAAGAAAACCAAAAGAATAATATCAAGAACAATTGTAAGGAAACAGCTTTCCTGTAACAGGTGCTGTGCCAGAGTATATTTATCTTTTATCTGGACTTGGTTTGCATATCACTCGGACTACTTTTTAACTAAAACGAAATAATGTAACTACAATGCAGACAGTTTAGGCTGTCTGCAATTTTTTTACTGATTTTTATAGGTTTAGTGGTTTTATTGTCTGCTTTTAATTATCAGTTTGCTATAGTTTTTGGTCAAATAAAGCCTGTCGGCTTTTTCTGTTTTTTTGAGATAAAGAGAATAGTTTAATGCACATCGGAGAATGTGCCTGTTTTTAATTAAAAATAATACTTAGAAAATCATAGAATTCGGGTAATAAACTAATAGAAAATGTACCGTCAGATTTGTGAGTTTCTTAGGGTATTCTAGAGCTTAAATGCACATCAGAGAATGTGCCTGTTTTAGCTTAAAAAGATATTTAGAAAAAAGTAAAACGAGCAATTAAATAATATGAATAGTGCTGTCAGATTACTTTTAGCTAAGTATCAAAACAACAAAACAAACTTTAACAAAAAAAGGAGAAAAATGAGAAATTTAGTAACACTTACAGGCAGATTAACCAAGGATCCAGTAGTATTTACAAACAAGGACGGCTCCAAGACCGTAATGGTAGACATTGCTGTGCAGAATTCATTTGTAAACAAGGATGGAAAAGAGGGACTCACAATCCATCAAGACTCAGGCTTTCGTTAAGTCCGGAGCTAAGAGCCTCGGCCCATACGAGCACATTAAGAAGGGCGACCTTGTTGGCCTCAATGGTGAATTAAGAAGCACAAGCTACATCAGCAAGAGTACAGGTAAGCCAGAGTATGCACAGTATGTATTCCTTAACAGTGTAGACATGTATCAGTCCGCTGCAAAGCGTGGCGATAAGGAAGCCACTGACGACGTTGTGCTCGAACAGGCTGAAATCGCAAACGACGCTGTTCCACAGTTTGATTAATAATAATAAGACAGGGTTTAACCCTGTCTTAGCTTTCGTCAAGCATACTCTTAAGAATCTCCTGATACACTTTGTATGATTCAGGCAAATACTTCTTTACAAACCCAATTTGAACTTTATTGGTAATACTGCTTTCAAACATGTTGGCAAAGGCTTCACATGTAAGATTTTTTTCATCCTCGAGCCAATAATCTCTACCATGACCGCCGCCTATGTCGACTTTACCGTTTGTGGCGCCCTGCACAATATCAGATAACACAAAGACACTAAAAGAATCATTAGATTTTAACTCATTTGTAAAAACATATTCAGCAGCAAGTTTTGCAAACTCAGGATAACTAACAGGAACCGCTTCATTCATACTAATATCATTATCCGACATCCAGTCATCAGCATTATATTCACTGCCAAGTTTAGACTGGATAGCTGACGATATTGATGATAACTTATCATTAACCTCTTGCTTAATAGTTTTTACCTAAGAGATTATCCTTATAATAATAAGAATAAAACATAACCGGCGTTCGGTCGCCAAGCTCATAGTTTGCTAAAAAGTCTATGTTATGTCCAAACTCATGAAAAAAACGGTTTGATACGGATTCCTCGCAAAATCACCATAATAAGCTTTATCAACATTAAGCACAACTCCCAACGTACCCCTGCAATAAGCCCTGCCATCTGATTCAGCGTCTATTACTCTAAGTGAATTTTCATACTTTTCCCAGACCTTTCGCTCAAGTGCAGGTGCGTGTGATAATATGTTATGCATCCTGGTATAATGCTTAACACCAAACTTAAAATATAACTCAGAATCACGATTAACGGGCAGTTTGTTTTTCTTATCTGGCCTGTTCATTATATTTTTTTCTTAAAATACTGCTTGTATCTTTTTGTTATCACGGGACTGCTTTCGCCTATAAAGATAGCTTGCACTCTGGTACATAGGCGTAGGCACATTTGCAACAGGTGTTATAAAACAAATGCATAAAATTAAACATAAAAACAAAAACGATTTCTTACGAAACTGCATTTAAAAAGCACACTCCTTCCTAATCTAAAAATACAACATATTATACCATAAATGTGACAATAATGTAAGTTATGATATTAGCTATAGCTAATCTGGTTTGATTATAAAAAGGAGAAATTACTATGAAATTAATAGAAAACATGACTAAAAAAAGAAAAAGAATATTATTCAAACCAACGAGTTCTTGTAGGCTTTTAACACAGGTACAAGAACAATGAAAAACAGCTAAACATCCAAGCTGTAACAATCTTAAAAGCCGACATAAGGAAACGTCTTGCTGAATAAGGTTATCCACAGATAATTGATTTTTTAAGATGTGGTGTGAAAGAGTCTCCAGCCAACGCTTTTTAGTTGGCTGGTATCTTTTTATAACTTTGCTAACAAATCGCGAGCAGCCTCTGTGAAACTACCAACTCTTATTATGCGGGACTCAAACTCAGGCGTCTGCTCTCTATTATAAGGTGCGTCAATTAAATATAACAACCCTGTAAAACCATTTTCAATAAACTGTTTATGAACCCCGTCGCAGTCATCTATCAAGGCAAAGGCGTCAGCGACATACGGCTTCTTATTAGTAAACGGAAGTTCCTTCATACCTAACTCACGAATAAGATTAAGCCTTATTTTATAGATTTCTTTGTCGTGACAAGAACCTGTGTAGGCTCTTGTCTCAATGTGTTTCATAAGTTCTTCTAAACTCTCCCTAGCACCGTCAAAGAACTGAAGATTTTTGTAAAAATCTACATCTGTATAGACAATGTTATCTATAATCTTTTGATGCTCTTTTGAAAAATTCTTAGGGCGTATATGAAGTTGAATTTAGGATATCAATATCTATACCCATATCTAAATTAACTTTATCATGTAAGGCTTTAATAAAATTAAGCAGAGTTCCGTCGAAAATCAACTAACACAAATTTATCACTCATTATAAAACAATTTCCTTTCTAAAAAGCAGGGCTTTTTATACTAAAAACCCTGCATTAACTAACATCACCGTTAAAATTTATTGACTGTGCACCAAGTTCAGCAACTCTGTACAAACCTGTGCGGTTCAAATCTCTTGAGTAACCCGCATCAAGATAAATAACAGGAATACTCATATTATCAGCTAAACGAGACGCCTCAAGTATCATAGGGTAAAGTACATCCTTAACTGCACCCGATCCGCCACCATAGATGTAAATAACATCAGTACGGACACCAATTTTGCTGAAAATATTAGAATACTCTTTAAGCACATCTCTTGCAAAAATAAGCACCTGTTCAGATACCTGTTTCATAACGATGTTATAAACATTCTGCTGTGCCGGCATAAGACCATCTTTCTGAAGTAAAAAGTCTGCCAAATCTTTGCGGGATTCAAACGCATAAGGTGTGTTACGAAGTTTTGATACAACCGCCGTAAGCACCGAACCATAACCCTTGTTAAGAGATTTAGAACTCTCTATGCTGACATTTACCGTTGTGAAAAATGGGAAAATTAGTGTTACCCTCTCCAATATCAATACCAATCGTATTTTTTGCAGACGCTAACATCTCTCCTGTATAAGCTTTATCGATGTTAGCACCGCCTTTTCTTGCAATGTCAAGAGCAAGCTGCAAAAATTCACTTCCCATACCTGAAATTGCAAACTGTGCAGCAACACCTTCAGCAAGTACCTGAACATCCTTAAATGTTATGTTACAAGTAATGATTTTTGCTAAAATTATGAATTATAACACTGTGGGAATTACTCATAAGAGTAGTCCTGTAATAATCGTGCCAATCAACATAGTCTTCAATTGGAAGAGCAAGCCCCGCACAAACTTCGATATCAATGGTATCAGGGAGCTTCTTAGTATCCTCCCACACACTCTTGACCGCTGTGCTTGCAATAGAGCCTAATGTAAGAATGACAGATAAAGCGTCCTTACACTTTGGTTCGTGATTATCAATGTTAAACTCCCTTAACGACTCTCCTGTTCTAATCGCACGAGTACCAAAGAACATGCGACCTGTATCAATTGTCTTAATTGACTTACTAAGCACCGTACAGTCAAGTTCGTTTACAAAATCGGACATAAACTCACTATCAGGCTCTTTTGGAAAATCAGAACCGGATGTATAACTTATAACACTAGGTAAGTCAATAAGAGAAACCTTATTATTTAAGGTTGCCTTGCCTTTGACATAACCGTTGCCCACATCTAAACCTACAATCATTTTTAACATATTTTTTAATCCTTTCTATTCGTTGCTATCAGATAACTCATATGAACCGCCCATAGTTTAAAGTCTATAGGCTTTCAGAAACCTTACGGTTTCACTTGAGAAGTGTGATGTTTAAGTTTCCACCGGTAATCAGGCAATCCTTATTCTCATAGGCGCGTCCACATCGCCTCTACTGTATAGGATGTTTAAATCCACAACGCTACTTTATCTCAACCATTCATAAGCCCCTTCATTTTATCCATTTCAGAAATGATATCATTCTGTTTTTCATCAGGGGAATCCGACATAGTAATTACATCACCGTCTTTAATAGACTCATCAATAAGTTCAGCACTATTAACGGTGGCAGCACCTTTTGCAGTGCGTGGTGGTGCTATAATTATAGCATCAGGTTCTGACTTAATTACAGCTTCGCCATGTGCACTAACAGCAGAAACTTCTACTACAGGTTCAGTAGGAACTTTATAAACAACCTCTGCTTTTCTGCCACGCCCTTTATTTACTAATTCCATACCAAAAGCATTGAACACATCTTCAACTCCATTCTCATCAATGAAGTGCCTGATTAAAAGCCTCATACTAAGTGACGGATTTGTCTGAGCTGACATCCAATCAGCAAAGATTTTATCTTTTTTTGGTATGCTTATCCTATAGATATCCATCAAAGTTTTATCACCTCTCTTTCGATATTTATACTAATGAATTTTGTTTGAAATTATTAAGCAAACCATAGGTTTGCCTATTTTAATTGTGACTGGTTAGTTCTCATCGGAATTGCATGTGCAAAGTGTACTTCCATGAGGTTAGATACTAGTTGGTCTGAGGTAAAGCTTCCATCGGAATTGCATGTGCAAAGTGTAATTCTATTGGGTTGAGCTTTTACTTTTTCAATAATCGTTGATGTCACGATGCACACTAATAGGACGACCATTATAGTAAACCACTTCTTTGTCGTTATTACCTGTTATATCGACTGTGGGATGTTTGTAATAATCAACAAACTCATAACAACCAAAACATAAAGCAAGTACCGCAATACAAATAACTAAGAGTATTTATTAATCAGCTTACATTTCTATAAAAATTTTTCAATAAGCTACAGCAATATGTGACCTAATTCTTTCGCCAGCTTTTTAACTCTAACCCTAAGTTCATCAGAGTTATCAACACCCAAATTTCTAAGCGGATATAAAAGCGTTCCATTCGATGCTTTTACTAAAATCCCACTTTCCAACTGTTGTATCATCTACCCAAGCTACAACTTTATGAGTCTTAATGAACTCATCATATGCCTTAGCATCTGTTTCAGTTGATTGTCTGTTCTGATAGATAAAATAAGCATCAGACGGACTAGGTGTTGTAACATATACCATAAGAGCTACGCTGCCAATCCAAAGTGCAGAAATTATAAAAATAGGCTGAAGTAGAAGAACTTAAAAATTGGATTAAAAAGCCTTGCTCATATTATCACCTCTATTTACTTGATTTATCAAGTTATTTTTTAATATAATGTTATTATACACTATGTCAAACAAAATTGCAAGCTTTATTTTGGATTAATTAAAGCCAAATTAAAAAGCAATCTGTTCAGATTGCTCTGTTATGAGAGTGACGGTTATGCGTTGTGTCGTCTCGCGATGTGACAATAGTGGGGCGGTTCCAGTCACAACAAGTCCTGATATGAGTAGGTTTGCAAGTATCAGGTTTTCCCATCTCGGCACTGGGAGTGGGGATTAAAACTTCGAAGAATTCTTATGCTAGACTATGTCTACTAAAAGAAAAGCGGTCAGTGCCAGTAAATCTTAAGATTTGCTGAATGCGGTAAGAACATAAATAATCCGCGACTAAGCCGTGAGGGGTAGTATTGCACGGATACCTTGTGAGTTGATAAAGGGACTAGAACTCTCTCATCCATGCCGTTTAACGGCTTGTGCCTGGATGAAATTTTTGCAGCCTGTGGTATAGTACTAGCCCATGGGGAGAAACCTGTCTGTCGCTTACGGCAGGCGGGTTTTTTTTCAAAACTAAAGCAAGTCCCTTGCTCTATTGTTTTATAAAAAAGGGGAGTTATTACAATGGTATGTGCAGAATTTGAATTAAACGTTGACGAAAACGGTTTTATTAAATATGATAAAGTGAGAGACCTTAAGAAAACGCCTAACAAACTGGAGTCACCTGAGGACGTTTATTCTTTCATGGAAGAAAACTATAAATTAAGTAAAAAGACAGAAGAGTTTGTATACATATATGTACTGACGCCAGAGCTAATAAAAGACATATCTTTCAGATTTCACATGGCGGTATCGGAAACTCTTACATGGGCGCAGCTTCTATAATAAAAAGATGCTTTGTTACAAACGCAAGAAATCTCATGATTATACACAACCATCCTAGTGGTGATGTTTACACCAAGTAAAGACGATATAGAAGCTACAAAGAGGATACACGAAAAATGCAAAGAGTTTGAAATTTTCCTATGTGACCATATAATAATAGGAGAAAACAATTTCACAAGTCTTCGCCGTAATGGTATAATAACATAAAAAAAGGAGAATACGAATGATAATCAAACTAGAAGACTATTTACTACAAAACCCACAGATAAACCAGTTGGTAATGGAATTAACATCTATACATGGAGATTTTAATGTTTATGATACAGCATTTGCAGACATACTGCGAAGAAGAAGCTGCTCGTAGACTAAATAGAACTACCAGTGATGACGCTGTGTTTGAAGTAGCCCTTAAGATAAACAAATACCTGTCTAACAATAACGCTGTAAATGATGCTATAGACAATATCGTAGCTAAAAGATGTTATCAATAAACAAACCTACGGTTTGTCTGTATTATTCATGCCTAGGCTATGGTAAAATTCTAATCATGACTGTATATGCAAAAATATCGTTAACTAATTTTTATCAACCAAAGAGTTAATTTCTATTATACATTATTTTTGCAATAAAGTTGGATTCCTCAAACATAACCTTAATAAACTTAGAAGGAGATTGAGAATGAAGCAAAACAATAACATAATCACACTAAAAATCCGTTATGAAAACAGATAGCTTCATCTCTGTCTTTTATAACAACACTTCAGAAACAATTCAACAGCTGTCTAAGGTTTACTTATAACAGGCTGTGTGATAACAAAAAGCCTTACAACTAAAAGAACTTACGATATTTCAGAAGGGACTTAACAATATAACACTCGTTAAGTCACATCTTAAAAAAATTCAGCTATACATAAAAGCAAAAAGAAATAATTGCAACCGGGGCAGAAAAAGTCAGTTATATTCGGTGGGAAGAAGTAATTTCATAAAACGATGTCTTAATAAAATTTCAAAAGAAGAGTTTCTTAAAAAGAGGCTTCTTCCTATATATTCTGTTGGTGAAAGCAAACAGAAACGGAAACAGACTGTTTGAAATTACAGACAAAACAGAAATTTTATTTAAACCTGATAAAACCAATCACATAATGCTAAACCTTAAAGACATCGGAAGAAACCGTATGGGAATGCTAAATGTATTAAACGAACTACAATTTACAAAAACAGTTCCGATAACGTATTCTCTTGATACAGAATATATTTATATATCTGTAGATAATTCAGTATTTGAAAAACACGTTTACAGAATTATAAAGAACAGAGTGATAGCAATAGACATAAATCCGGAGTTCATAGGATGGTCTGTAACTGACTGGTCTAATACAGGTCACAGAATTGTTGCGTCAGGACTTATAAGCATACAACCGTTAAACAACAAACATAAAGAGGTGCATTTATCACCTAACAATAAAAAGAATCTGTATTTTAACAACAAGCGTAAACATGAGATTATACATATAGCAAAACAGTTATTTATGTTATGTAAACATTACAGATGTGAAACATTTGCTATGGAAGACCTCAATATGAAACATAAAGCTATGAAACAAACGCATCAACAGGCTCATTAATAACCTCTGGTGTCGTAATCTGTTAACACATCAGATTAAGAAACATATTTTATGCAGCCCTACTGCATTTATTGCTGTGCAGCCGCAATATTCATCTGTAATAGGTAATATCGTTTACCGAGGTGAAAAACTACCAGATCCCGTTTTAGCGAGTATCGAACTTAGCAAACGAGGTTTTGAGTACAGTTCACAGTATATTTATAAAAGACGACAGATTAAAAAGACTGTAATACTTCCTGATTTTAACAGTGTCAGAACACGGATACTCCTATCGTTGGAAGAATTGGGTATCTATGGACATGTTAAGAGCTGGACTGAATTATTTTCTGCTGTCAAGAAATCTGGAGTGAAATACAGATTTCCTCTAGCTGAGTGTTCATCAGCGAGTCCTTTTAGCAAATTTTTATAAACGAAAGTTATTGACCATATATAGCTTTTTAATGTTTTATTATAGAATTTGTATTTTAGGTTTTTACCACTTTTTTTAATCAAAAATTACTTGATTTATCAAGTGATTTTTGATATAATAATGATATGATAACTCAAAGCGGAGGTTATAAATATGAAACATAATTACTACTATAAACGCCCCACTGATAAATATAAAAATGCTAAAAAGGCAAACCTTAGAGGTGTCCCAATGTTTGAGAAAAATAGGACAATAATACAAGCGATAACACCTCTGTACTTCACCATAGAGAAAAAAAGCATTTAGAAGAAATCGTTTATACAAGTGAAAAACCCTGACGACTTCTTCACTAACGGAACGCTTGACATAGCAAAACTAAATAAGCAGTTTGGTACAAGTAACTATAGAGTTCATCATACGTTTGACGAATATGCCATATCGAAAGAAACTGGCTACACTGTTTACAGAATAGTTTTTAGAAACAACAAAACAATTTGGAGACGTGATATTGTATCAAAAGTGAGTGCTGACTTAGAACTGAGTAAAAAGATATTCATTTGAAATATTCAAACAAATATTTACAGACATTGATACAAATGAAGTACGACTTAATCTAAAAACATACTCCCTTAAAACCAAAAAAACAGAAAAAGTACGCAAAACTAGAGAAAAAGTACGTCAAATTATCTAAATGGTACAATAAAATAATACCTGAAAAACACGGTCTAAAGTAAAAACCATATTAGCAAAAGATATAGAAACAGCTAATGACAGACTTGCAACCAGAAAAAGAAAAAGACTTTTTGTGTGACAATATGTATGTTTACTAATAAACAATGGAGATAACAACTTATGAAAACGAATTATTTTAACATCGGCGATATAGTCTATATCTTACACGAAAACGGCGAAATAGACGAAGACGAAGTTACAAAAATAGGCAAGAAATACATAAAATTAAAAACAAATCCTCTCAGGTATTACCTAAGAGATGAAAAAGATATGTTTTTCACCTGTGACAGAGAATGGGAGAAACTTTAAGGCTATTTAAGACAAAAAGGTCATATTGCCGATTACAAAGAGTACCGAGCCCTTATTTCCGAGTTACAGTACAGACTAACCAATCTAAGGCAATATACATTCGACCAGTTAAAGCAAATAAAGAAAATCATTGACTAAATTATAATGTAATTATTATAATATAAACAAAAAGGAGACTACGAATGATTACTAAATTTATTGACAATTATTGACAAACATACCTAATTATAGACATATAAAGAAAGGAACTTGCTGATGTTACGAACATATAAACAGAAATTCATCCAACAAAAGATCAGATGATAAAAATCAATCAATCTTTAGGTGTTTGCAGATTTCTGTATAACAGGTATATTCGTGAAAAACATAAATGCTCATCAAAAACAAACAGCCTTTTTTATTACAGCTAATACTTTTGATAAATATGTAAATAATGAACTAAAAGAAAGAATTAACATGGATAAATGATTGTAGTTCAAAAGCAAGAAAAACAGGCTGTAAAACGAGCAGAAAACGGCATTTAAGAATTTCTTTTCAAAAGAAAAAGGATTCCCCAGGTTTAAGAAAAAAAGAAAAACAACAGGGTATCTTTTTTTATTTCGTTAAGAATAACAAAACAGACTGCTTAGTGAGAGGCATCGAATCAAGATACCCACTCTTAAATGGGTGAGGGCTTAAAGAAAAGCATACATTCCAGTAAACGCTAAGATAATATCAGGAGTCATAACAAAAGACGCTAACCGATACTATGTTTCTGTGGTTATTGACATGAGCCCCAAAATAAAATATGATAGCCTCAAACGAAGGTATCGGTATAGACTTAGGTATTAAAGAATTTGCTGTATGCTCAAACAAAACCGTTTATCCAAACATAAATAAAACACACAAAATAAAGAAATTAGAAAAACAATTAAAAAGGAAACAAAGACAATTATCAAGAAAACTATTAAAACATAAGAAAGGAGAGTCTACTAAAAATATAGACAAACAACAGCTAAAGGTACAGAAACTGCATCAAACACTACGAAACAAAAAGCATGACTATATTAACAAAGTCATAAACGATATTATGAAGCGAAAACCAAGTTTCATAACAATCGAAAATCTTAACGTTTCAGGTATGATGAAGAATAAACATCTGTCAAATGCGATAGCTAAACAGTGTTTTTATTTATTCAAACAAAAAGCTTTATGATAAATGCAAGGTTAGTGGCATAGAGCTTAGAATAGCTGACAGGTTTTATCCGTCAAAGCAAAACTTGTTGTAAGTGTGGTTTGATAAACAAAAACCTTAAACTAAAAAGACAGGTTGTTTAGCTGTGCATGCGGATTACGCATCGACAGAGACTTAAATGCAAGTATAAATCTTATGAATACCGTAAGTTATACTACAGCATAACAGATGTACTCGATGGCTAGTCGGGAATTTAAGCCTGTGGAGAATTATATCAAACGAAAGTAGTATTTGTTTACAAAATCGGATTCGATGAAAACAGGAATAGTCTTGATATGATACAAATGTCTATATTTTAAGTAGCAGCATAAATTATGAAGAAACCGATAATATCAATTTTACTTGCTGTGACAGTACTCGTGGTGACAGCCTGCTCAGAAGCAGACCGAGTTAGCGAAAACCTCTCAAGAGAAGCCGACAACTTCAACATAAGAAGACAGTTAACTGTAATCAATTGCTTAAAAAGGTGATGTTCTTTTCCAGATGACAGGATGCTTTTAGCATTAAAGCAGACGCTAATGACAGCCAGCTTGAAATAACAGTAAGGACTGAGGACAACACTTATAAAAAGCACTTTGTAGGGACTTAGTGACAATGTGACTTATGTCGTTGAAGATGTAACCGGAAAAAAATGTAAACCAATATCAGTACACTCTTAACTTTAACCCTAAGATGTGGCTGCCAATAGACATGAAAACATATTAAAAAAGGATAAAGCATGAATAAAATCAGAAAAATATTACCTATGTTGACACAAACAATATTATTATTTCATACTAATAATAGATACGGGTCATGTCAATATTCAGCAGAAACAATCTTAGTAATCTTTTTCATAAATGAAAATTATGAACTAAAACCGTTGCTAATGTATTGCATACGATTTACAATAATGGTTGCAATAATATTCATAATAGAAGCTAAATGCAAAAAAATAATAGAAAAGAGGTATGACAAAAAAATGAAATTCAAAAACGCAATTAAGAACAAGTTCAGGTATCCATTTAACGGACAGATCTCAACTGAAGACTTATTTGATTTAAGTCTTAAACAGCTTGATACGGTCTACGCCAATCTAAATGCAGAACTTGAGAAAACAAAGAAATCATCACTTCTCGCAGGCTCCACCGAGGAAACCGAGAAGAGAAACGCTTGAAGGTAAGCTTGAAATTGTAAAAGAAATCTTTGACGATAAGCAGAAGGAAAATGAAGCAAAACTTGATGCAGCTAAAGAAAAGGAACGCAAGCAGACAATTATTCGCATCATCGAGGAAAAAGAGAACGACAGTCTCAAGAACATGTCCATTGACGACCTTAAGAAGTTACTATAAAACATTTAAGCCGTTTATTGTAAGTAATAAGCGGCTTTTTTACTAATAAGAAAGGAAACTAAAACTATGTCATTTCACAAAGTAAGAGAAAAACTTAAAGAGAATATCGAAAAAAATGATGGCTGATAGCGACCATCTCTTTACGGTAAATGCAGACGGAGAAGAACTTTACGACAAATACTTAGAGAGTTTTGACCCTGAGTACAACCCTATGTTCAGGGAAAGAACTGAACACGACTGCTCTGAGTGCCGTCTTTTTATTAAAAGACTAGGGTGGCCTTTGTGGCAATTAAGGATAATAAAGTCCAGTCAATCTGGGATTTTGAACCTGATGATAATGCTTATGACAAAGTGGTTAAAAACCTCTCAGAGCATGTAAAAAGCCACGCTGTGAACTCAGTATTCCTAAGCGAAACTAAGCGTGTCGGTGTAATGGAGAATTTTGAAATGATGGAAGACGGCTCTGTTAACAAGTGGGAGCATTTTTACGCTGACCTTGACGCTAAGTTTGTTGAGAATAAAAACAGAATTCCAACTAAACTAAACGACCTAAACACTAAAGCGACTACCTTTAAGAGAGCCTTAGATGAAATCTCTATAGATGCCGTAATGACAGTAATAGAACTTAGCGAAAGCAACACGCTTTATAAAGGTCAGGAGTATTTGTCAAACCTTAAGTCATTCCTTGAACATAAGTTAAGCTACGATAAGTTGACAGATAAAACAGAGAAGACTCTTTATGCCTTTAAGCATGGTGTAGCGTTAAGAGAAAGTATTGCTAAAATAAGAAACACAGCTATCGGCACACTTCTTGTGGACATATCTGATGGCAAGGACTTAGAAAATGCTGTAAAGGCTTACGAGACTATCACGGCTCCTACCAATTACAAAAGAAGTAAACCAATCTTCACACAGAAAATGCTTGACGACGCAAAGAAAACCGTAGAATCTTTAGGATATGCTACAGCATTTGCTAGAAGATTTGCAAGGCTTAACGACATATCTGTAGCAGATGTACTGTTTGCAAACAGAGACGCTGTTCCTCTTATGAAAAAAGATAACGATATTTTTGATGAATTGTCTAAACAAACAGTCGCTACCACTAAGAATATGAAGTTTGACAAAGTGGAAGAAGTATCTGTAGACAACTTCTTAGAAAATATCCTGCCAAATGCTACAGAACTTTCATTATTCTTAGAGCCAACCTTGAGACCAAACTTCGTATCGTTAACAACCTCTGAGGACGAAGATGCTAAGCCATTGTTCAAATGGGGTAACAGCTTCTCACATGTGTATAACGGTAACATTACGGATAGTATGAAAGAACTGGTAACAAAGCATGGCGGCAACGTAACTGGCGACTTAAGGTTCTCAATAATGTGGAACGAAGACGGAACTGATAACTGCGACCTTGACGCCCATTGCCAAATTAGGTCTAATCGATATAATACTGAAATATATTATGTAGATAAGTATGACTATAAAACAAAAGGACAGCTTGATGTTGATATCATAGACCCAAACGGTGAAGTCGCTGTAGAAAACATTACATTCCCATATAAAGAGGCATTACGTGACGGTGTTTACAAGATGTTTGTGTATCAGTTTTCCGGCTCCGTAAGAAACGGCTTCAGAGCCGAGATTGAATTTGACGGCAATATCTATGAATTTAACTACAACCATCCGATTAAAACAAAAGACAACATAGAAGTAGCAGACATTATCGTAGAAAACGGCAAAATGACAATCAAACCGCTGCTTAATAGTAACAACAAATCCGTAGAAATCTGGAACTTAAAAACAAACAGCTTCATACCTGTAACACTGGCTTGCTTTTCACCTAACCATTGGGAAAACAATAAAACAAAGACAGGTCATAAGCATTTGCTCTTTATGCTAAAGGATTGCATAAACCCTGAAAATCCTTCCGGTATCTTTAATGAATACTTAGTAGACGACCTTTATGCTCACAGAAGAGTTATGGAAGCCTTAACAAGTAAAATAACAGTTCCTGATGATGACAATCAGTTATCCGGAATCGGTTTTGCTCTTGATAAAAGAAACCATGTCATTCTTAAAGTAAAAGGACAGGTCGAAAGAGTTATCAAAGTGATGTTTTAATTTTAACAGAGTCTGCTATAGTTATATAGTGGACTCTGATTCACGTGTAATTCAAACACCTGCTAAAGCAGGTCTGTTTTGACTAAGACGCTGTTCGTGATCGATAAATAACGACACGAGTAGTGTGCTTGTATTAACAAGTGCGCGAGAGGAGCGTAAACGGCTGGTATGAGCCGAAACTAATAACAATCATACCCTGTTGCCTACAGCAGCGCCTTATAGGTACAGAGCTAAAGCTGTGATAATATTTTAGCAAAAAGAGTTACACCTTATTTGGTGTGACTCTTTTTTTTACAATTAATTTTTGACTTTTTCGCTCATATATGCTATAATTTTAAATATAACCTTATGAAAGGAATGTTAAAATGAGCAAACAGTTAGATGACTATCAGAAAAGACTGGTTGAATTTATAAAGAACACCCCTAAGTGTGCACTGTGGCTTTCAATGGGACTTGGGAAAGCCTTTAGACGATGAAATGACAATTCCGACACCAAACGGATACCGAAAAATAAAAAGACTTAAAAAAATAGGTGACCTGTTGTTTGACAAAAAAACGGCGGTGTTTGCAAAATAACAAATATTTTCATACACAAAAACAAAACAGCTTATAAAGTAACACTAAAAGATAACAGGTCATTTATATGCTGTGACGAACATTTGATACCATTTCAATCATATACAAAAGCAAAAAAACAATACAGTATAAGCCACTAAAAGAGATGTTTAATGACTATGTTTCCATAATTAATGAGCAACATAACTGGAAGCGCTACAAATATAGAATCCCTGTCGCTAAAGCTGTTAACTATAAAGAAAAAGCATATAATTCACCCTTATGTATTAGGAGTTCTAATAGGCGACGGATGTTTACTACAAAGACCGTTAACAATATCATCAATGGATAAAGACATTATTGATAAAGTAGCTAAGCTGCAAAAATATAAAAACGTCAAAAAAATCAAATTGTAATTACAACTGGATTTTTAGTAACGATGATAACGCAAAACTGATAACAAAAAGAAATAAAAAGATTAGGCTTAAATATCTTAAGTAAAAATAAATTTATACCCAAAAGAATACATAGTTGGATAGCATAGAAAACAGAAAAGCAACTTCTAATCGGATTATTAGACACAGACGGTCACATTCGCATATCACATAAAAATGAAAAAGATGCTAACCATAGTATTTCATACCAATTTAGTACAGCTAGTGAGCAACTTGCAAACGATGTATGTGAATTATGATGGTCATTAGGATATGGTGCGACTAAATACACATACACAAGATTAAGGTCTGATAGGAAACAAAAACACGAGATTGATTATACCGTTACAATATCAGCTGAAGAACAACTTGTATTTACAAAAAGAAAAATAAAAAACATAGAATTTAAATTTAACACCAAACGCACAAAAACAAAAACCCAATCATAAACATAGAACAGGTAGCAAACCGTGACATGCGATGTTTTACAGTAAACTCAGACGACCATATGTTCTTAATACAAGATTATACTGTGACTCACAATACAAGCATAACACTACACGCCTTAAAAGAAATGAATCCACTTAACCATATATTAGTTGTAGCACCTCTTAATATAGCAAGGTCAACCTGGATAGACGAAATAGAAGACTGGAATCTGCCGTTTAGATGGTTATCTCTTATCGTAAACGATAATGGAAAAAAACTATCTAAAGCAAAGCGATACGAATTATACGAATCACTTAAAGACAGACCCACAAGCATCTGTTTTATAAACAGAGAACTGCTGCCTGATTTAGTGGAATGGTCACTAAAACAAAAGCCCGCTATCTGGTATTTTCCTTATATGGTACTTGATGAAGCACAAGGGTTTAAATCATATAGCTCACAGAGATTCAAAGCAGTTAAGAAAATACTGCCAGCTGTAACAAATCTGATAGAACTATCAGGAACACCTATGCCACACTCACTTGAAGACCTGTGGTCGCAAGTGTATATGCTAGATAACGGAGCAAGACTTGGCCCTAATATAACAACATTTAGGGAAGCATTCCTTAGACCTACTAAATTCATAAACGGAAGAGCTGTTAACTACGAACCTCTTCCCGGTGCAGAAGATGAGATATACAGACGGCTAAGTAATATAACCGTATCTATGAAAAGTGATGAACTAAACCTGCCTGAGCTTACAATAAATGAAATAAAAGTCCACATGGATGAAACCGAAAAAGCCCTATATGAAGAACTAAAGAAAGAAAAAATACTTAAGATAACAGAAGAAGAGGGTGTTAGCAAGAAAACGCAGCAACCCTACATATCAAATTGTCACAAATGGCATCGGGAGCTGTCTACTTAGATAATAACGATGTTGATATAAAAGAGAAAAAATACGCCATAATTCATACTAAAAAGCTTGAGATGTGTGAGTATATAATAAATGACACAGACAGCCCTGTGATGATAGCCTATCACTTCAAATCAGACCTTGATATGTTAAAGAACTATTTAACAGATAAAGGACTCACACCAACTGTATTTAACGGTTCTCCTGAAATGATAAAAGATTGGAACAATAATAAAATCAAAATACTGTTATTACAACCAAAGTCAGCAGGTCACGGGCTTAATCTACAAAAAGGTGACGGCAGAACTCTAATCTGGTACACTTTTGCCAACATCTCTTGAAGAATATCTTCAGTGTAACGCAAGACTTTATAGGCAAGGTCAGAAGCATAACTGCGTAATACATATACTAATGACTGCCGGTACTGTTGACAAACTCACTTACAAGCGACTACAGGACAATGACGCATCACAGGAAAGTCTTCTTGCCGCTGTAAAAGCTGCATTATAATAAAAGGGCGGTGGTTAAAATAAAACGCAGACTGTGGTTCATAAACTGTATATGTTTTATAATCATGATAGAATTAATGATGATAATTTTACTACTACTAGAAAGGTGGTTCTGATGGAAAATTACATAATTGTACGCATAATAAAAATAATATTTAGCTGGCTAAGACGAATAAAACGAAAAGCTAAACTCGTGATACCTGTTTTAATAATCATGCTAATATGTGGCATAGGCTTTCTATATAAAAACAACACATTTGATAAAGTCTTAAGCGGTAACGTCACATCTGTAGCAAAAAGAAAGCAAAACAGGTGGCTCATAAAAAAAGAAAAAGTCAAAAATCAGGAGTCTGCTACGAGGTTTTAGGTAAAGCTAAATTTACTATTAAAGAAAAAGACGGCATAAATTACGGCGGACTTGACGACCTCGGCAGACCTACTTATGCTACAGCTAAGATAACAAAAGCTATCATAGATAGAGAAAAGACTGAAGAAAGGCAGCCTATAAACGTAAACCCTTCAGGCTGGCCCGCACATAATCCTAAAAAGAAAATCATAAATTCAGACGGCTCTGTCTACAACGGTTATTTCTACAACAGAAGCCATATGATAGCAGACTCGCTAGGCGGTGATGCTATAGTAGAAAATCTAATAACGGGCACCAGAAGTCAAAATGTAGGCGGTATAGACCATAACGGTGGCATGGCTTATATGGAAAACAAAATAAGAGATTATTTCAAACATCATAACGGCTATGTCTACTATACAGTTCAAAACAAGTATAAAGGTAACGAACTCATCCCAAGATATTCTATAGTAAACGCAAAGTCATCTGACAATATAATTGACGAATGTGTGAAAGTGCTAAATGTAGCAGAAGGCTACACTGTTGACTACATAACAGGTGATATTCATTAAACCAAAAGGCTCACATATAACACTAATAAGCAAGTCTTTTTTTATAAAAAGGAGAATAAAGATGAATTTTGACAGATTAAAAAGAAGTCACTAAAGAAACTATCCAGAGAGAAAACGCAAAAGATGAAAAAGACGCAAGATATCTTAAACATTTTTTAAAAGATTTGAACCAGAACGTGATTTCATCAAAAACAGGTTAACCAAATTAAAAAAATAAATAAGGCGGTTAAACCTCAATTTGACGAAAACGAAGGGTTTGTGTTTAAGGTCGTCTATTTCTCTGATATGAACAGACGGCCAGAACTCTATAAGACGCTGTTTCAAACTGATAGCTTCTGGTATTACGTAATAGATAATGTTCTAACAAGAAGTTGTAAATATTCTAAAATAGAAATTTACGATGACAATTCGCGTACACTTATTTCAAACAGCGTTTTTATTCCTGAGGACAACATAATATTGTCTGATAAAGAGTTAAAACTTTTAAGAAAGCCCTCCTGCAAACAAACCCTTAAACCATGGGCACCTTATTATGACACTGACTCAGATAATTACATAGAAAGCTTAATATTAAATGCGTGTGCTGATTATGAGTTAATTGGGATAGATACCAAGGCATATTTTGATGAAAACTGTAATTATGTAAAAACACTAAGTGCGTATACAAAAGACTCAGCGGAAGGTCGCCGTTATTTAGTAGAAAAAGAACTAAATGATTTGCTAAACATAGACACTAAAAATCAATTTATCAAAAACTATCACAAACAGGTAATTGAGGCTATCGAAGTATTAGATATAAGCGAAACAATCGAAAACCTATTGTGTAAATCTATGTCAAAAAGGGACTACTCTCACGATAGCAGCTTGATCTTACATTTTAGACTAGATGGAGAACCGGCAAGACAGACTATAAGTATCGAAAACGAGGGTATTACCATACGTGCATACATCGATGCAGGTATTGTAGTAGAACATGAAAGCGAAAATACTACTTTATACAAATTTCCAGATAAAAAGTAAACTTACTATACTAACTACAAACATCCCTGACGTGGTATTAAGCTACCCTGATATAAACAGATTGTTAGCGAATTACTCATTGAATATCAAAACAGAATGGCTCATTCACGACGACATCTATTATGACGACTGGTATGATAAGCTCTTTAGCATCATCGACAAGCAAATAGAAGAGGCGGGGCTTACTATCGATGAAAAACACATTGTACCAATCGACGATTATGACATACCACAGTTTTTACGACTATATGCTACTAATAGAAAACCCTGTGTATGCAAAAACTAACTAAACTATAAAGACTGATTCATTTCAGTCTTTATTTTTTAGTTGATTTACGCTAAAATATATGATATAATGACACTATATTTTAGAAAGGAGCTTTTTTCTTATGAAATTAAAACAATTTTTAGCTGTAGCGGGCATAACCGCTATGACAGCAACAGCTACACTACCTGCTATAAGCACACCAATACAGGCACAGGCTATGACTAAAGCAGAGCGTAGAGAAGCCGTAGTAGAGGCTACAAAAGAGTTAAACGACTCTATTATGTACAAACGTGACGGTAAAGTATATGTAAAATTCTTAGGCTATCAGGAGTCACTAGGCGATGACAGATACGAAGGCAAGCTTCACTTTGTAGTTGCAAATTTCACAAAAAAGGACTATTGGTTCATTTTAGATAAGTTCAGAGTCAACGATAAAATCAGCTTATCAAAAAGATATCTTAAGGTGAAATACGACAATCTTGCACCAGTACCGAAGAATTCAATAAGACATGTCGAAATAAAGGTACGACCTGGTACATGGGAGAGATTTAAGCTTGACCCATACGAAATCGAAACGATTAAGGTTTACGGTCACATCGAAAACAACTGGAGCAAGCCTTGGTATAAAGACAAATCCAAGCTAAAAGTGCTGCACAACCACGCTTACTTCTGGAACCTTGATACCACCGAGATTAGTGTATACAGAGAAGCAATCAGAGAGCTTGACTGGCGCAGACACTATGACTCATATTGGAATGAGTAGAAAAGGAGTGTCATTATGAAGATTAAAAAACTTGTAGCACCACTTATGATAGCGGCAGCACTTGTTACATCAATCAATGTAACAGACGCTAATGCCATGACAAAGAAAGATTTGAAGTATCACCCTATTATGACAGCTTCTGAGTTAAAAGATGAAATTAACTGGGTTGCTGACGATATCCTAGCCGATATAAAACATAAACGCGGTGAATTTGTAGTAGATTTTAACGGTTACAGACACATACCAGGAAACGACAATAACGATGGTAAACTTCACTTTACAGCATATAATTTAACAAACCATGATTTGAAGCTGTATCCGGCTAAGCTAAAGTTTAATAACGTAACAATCCCAAGGTCAGCTTACTATGTAAACTGGTCACGAATCAGGTCAAACAGCGTTAAGCAGTTCACCATCACCCTTAAAAGAGGTGTTGTTAAAAAAATACTTTAAAAAAACTACAATAAAACAAAAACACTTAAACTAACGTTTAAGACTGAAGATTGGTTTAACAAAAACAGGAAGCTTACAGACACTTTTTATGAAGAGTATAACAACAACATAATGGATTATGATGAGTACAGAGTATTTAACGGCGTGTTTAAGAAAATACATAACAAATTAAAGTACGAATTTGACCACTATGTCATTGATACGGGATAAAAAGCAAATCTATGATTTGCACTGTTTTAAATATGTACTCTTCTAACTTTTGCTTCGGCATATTCATGCAATTTTTGGCATGGGTGTGCTGAATTTTTGTTGCCATTTATGAGCAAATATGTTAAAATTAGATACATACTAAAGAAAGGATTTTCGCTTGACCCTATGAAAATAGCTATACATAAAATTATCCTGATAATGGCTCATTTAGCCGGGATAAAAAGACGAACTTGACGCTGCCAAAAATCTCTGAGTTAAAATATAAAAACATAACGCTAAATAAAAAAACGGCATATTTCACGATAAAACAGTAAAATAATAACAACAGAATGGTAAAAATAGATACATCCGGATTACAGCCAGACGAAATCAATTTATAAAAAGTTAGATATAATAAAACCTAAAACTGGAGCTGGATATAGTCAATAAAAGAAACCCAGCAAAAGAGTAAAAGAAACAGATAACAAACCTTACCAGCTTTTATGACACTTTATGCAAAGAGATTGACGAGCTAAAGACAGCTATGGATACTGCTAATATAAACAAGATAACAATACCTATATGCTCAAAAACACATGTTGAAATAGATATACAAGATGACGAAACTAAAAAAATACTTGATAACCAGTTGACACTCACACATCAGTAAGAAAACAAATTTTAATATAATGGACGAAACGAGCAGATAAAACCTAATTTACACCTCTGTAGAAAGCGTTAAAGAGTGTGTGTTAAAATGCATATAAAAATCTTTGAACAAACCTTTTCGGTTTGCTGTTTATTATAAAAAGGAGAATTTACTATGAAAACAAAAGATTTTAATTATCACAGTGATTGTAATGATGGTAGCACTATCTATCGGCATCGGTGTTTAACAGATTACAAACAGAGTCTTGTAAAAGATGCTAAGGCAGGTAGTGTAAATTACACAACCCTTGAAGCTGAAAATGCTAAAACAAAAGCTGTTTTTAAAGAAGAATTAGCTACAGATGTAGCAAGACCTCTAAAAATCAGAAAAGAAGGTGTTACCGTAAAAACTGTAATGTCAATCGGACGAGATGTAAACTCAAAAGATATTGACTTAAGCAGGTTCAAAAAAGTAATCGGTGACGGCAGTAATCAGCGTATTACTTTATATGTATTTCCTGATGAAGAGATATTCTTCACAAACTATGACGAAGCCATCAACCATATGATAGACAATTATGACGCAGGCAAAACAGGCAGCTTCTTAACTACAGACATTTTAGCAAGCCATGTTGTACATGTATGGCCTGATAACCCAGACGATGATAAAATGCTAAGAGATGCTGGCTACTTTCCTAAAGCTATGGATGTTCCATACGCTGAATAAAACACATAGAGTGGATTTTATATCCACTCTTTTTATTTATATCTACACAGATTACTTAAAAAAACAGACGATTATCTTAAAAGACTTTTGATAATCGTGTTACGACTGTTATTTTCATAATAACAGAAAGGATATACAAATCAAGATAATTAAAATGACAGAAATGATAGCATCGAAAGCACAGCTACGGTATCTTAGAGACTAACTATTAATATTAAAAATCATAAGAAACAAACAGATTGCTAAAGAAAAAAACCGAGATTTACAGTTCAGCTTTTATAGGCAGAGCTCATGCTTTTGCTTAAAAAGCAGTTTCAAACAGAATTTACACATCTATACTAATATCTAAGCTTGTAAAAATAATAAAGGAGCTGGACGATTTATGAAAGACAAAGGAGACAATATGAAACAAGACTACTTAAACAAAAATACAGACGATTTTATCTATAATGAAACAATGTCAGATAAAACATATAAATAGATTGCAGATTTTTTATATGTCTGATGAAGAACTAATCACAATGACCGGCAAAAATACTAGACAAGGAGACTTCTTAAATGACACCACGAAAACTAAATATTGATGAAAATGAAATTGCTTTCCACCTTATCAGATTGATTATCTAAAGAAGCTGTTAGGACAGGTTATGAAACCATGATAAAAGAGATAAAGCCCTGATTACAACAAACCTGTACAACAACTCTTGCATACAGGATGCTGATGAATTGCTAAAGACAAAGAACCCTAAGAAAAAATTAGCATCAATAACAATAGCAAGACTCATCAGAACAAAAGAACAGCTAAACAACATATAAAAAAGGAGATTACTCACAAAAATGAAATTTGATGATTTTTTAAGACTATTATTGAAACGGACTTAAAACATGGCAACATCCCTATGTTACTCGGTGGCCCAGGAATTGGTAAGTCAAGCTGGGTTAAATGGTTTGCCGGCGAAATCGGAACAAAATCATTCTCACTTGCTTGTAACCAGTTAGGCGATAAAGCAGACCTTACAGGTGCAAGACTGTTACCTGTACTTGACAAAGACGGAAATGAAACCGGTGACTGGGAGCAAAAGTTTTTCCCACATCAGACAATAAGCAGGGCTATCAGGTACGCTCTTGAGAACAAAAGTGAAACGCCTATCTTATTCCTTGATGAAATTAACAGAACAACCGCAGATATTACTTCAGCTCTGTTATCCCTTGCAACAGACCGCTCCATAGGTAATGTCGACTTACCGGATAATTTAAGGATTATGATTGCAGGAAACGATAAAGGTAATGTCACAATACTTGACACAGCATCAATATCAAGATTTGTGCTTATTACATGAAACCATGTCTTGAGACATTCTTAAAGTGGAACCCTAACCTTAACATATTTGTTAAAAACACATTGGTAAAGAACCCGCAGCTCATCTACGAAGACAGGCCTGTGGCGAACCAATCAGCAAACGAAGACAATGATGAAGAATTTGACATTAATATGTTAGACGATTCCGATCAGATGCTACAGATTACCACACCTCGTACTATCTCCTACATGTCAGATTTCTTAAATGAAATTCCACAGGATATCCTGATAAGTTCGCTAACCATCAGTGACGATGGTGTAACCGCTATTGAAGAAACAATAACAGGACATATCGGCAGAACCAATTTTGCCATGTTACTCACACAGGAAATAGTTCAGAATGTAATGACCGTAAACACAAATCAAAACGCACCTGTGATGATTGTCACTAAACCTAACTGCTTTGACGAGTTAAAGAAAATAGCAACAGTAAAAGACCTTGAAGAAAAACTAACAGCACTATCAGTAAGAGAACAGAGCATGGTGCTTGCCTATGCATTACAAGACACTGCCGACCATAGTAACATCCTTCAGGTGCTGTCAACACTTATGACAGAGATTGACACTGATGCTAAGAAGAAGATAATGACGCTCTCAGCAAGTGATCAGATTGACGAAGACAACTTAAAGGCTTTTATAAAAACCAAGAATGATGTAACAGATACAATCGGCGTAATAGCAGGTGATCTGGTATAAAAATGACAGGCTGAAACTTTTTCAGCCTGTCTTATTTTCAAAAATAAGAAAGGAAGTATAATGAAAGTTTCAATAAATACCCCGATTAACATAAACCATTCTTATACACAAGGACTTGATAATGGTGACACACCTTCTGATTACTTAAAAGAATTACTCATTGACCCGCTTGCAGCAAACGGTATCAATATGTTAACAGACACAGGTGATGTTTACGATGCTGATATGTTACTTAACGATATAACAACTGTGCTTGATGGCAACATGCATATAGATGAAGAAGATAGGCTCAGACAGATATATTCAAAAGCTATGGTATACGGCGATGATAAAAGAGTGTTGCCCTTTGACAGCATATTTTTATCACAAGCAGGAATAAAAGAAAAGCTGCCAGAGCCATCGCCTACGGTAATATATAAGATAACAACAGATATACAACCTGTCGTAAAAGAGTTTTTAGCCGGTATGTGCACGCCGTCTAAACTTACAGCGAGCTTTGGTTACACTTTCAGACATAAATCACTGGGCGTTTATATGAAGAATGAAACCGTGTTTAACGATTTCAAAAACATGCAAATACTGAAATAAATAACATAAACGCAGCCAAAGCCCCTGCTGATTTATTTACCACAAATATTGAGTTTCAGAAAATAAAACTGGATAGCCTTACGGAGTGTCTGTTAATAAGTAAAGACTATAGTGATAACAGCTTCAGAAGAGTTCTGATGAAAGTATTGTTTGACTTTACAAATAACAATCCAGACGACTTAACAGATATTATGCCGTTTTCACTGGAACAGCTTGTAGACCCTGATAACATCATTTTTATCAATCTTGAAAAACATGCTAACAGCACTTCGAGGAACATTGATGACGAGTGGGAAGCTAATAAAAAGCCATAACTGATATAAAAATCAGAATAATAGGCCAAAATAAAATAATGAAACTAAGTACAGCAATGCGGGCACTAAAGAAAGCCCAGAACAAGGCTCCTGTACTTGGAAAACAGGGCGGTCCTGCGGCAAAACATGCTTACAAAAAGTGGACTACCAAAAGACCTACTAACAAGGCTTTTCGCCAATGCTATCAAAAACATAATCTACAAGATGAAAAACTGTAGCAATGAGCGACAATGTTCTAAAAACCAGTAAAATAAGCTTTCAGAAAGCTAACCGAAGAGATCCGGATAACTACAACAAACCAGGCAAAATCATAAGCAACAAGTATTATCCTGATTTACACATATACTGCGACACATCAGGCTCAATATCTGAAGAAAACTATCAGGATGCTGTTACCCTTATGATTGAAATAGCAAAGAAACTTGATGTGAACCTGTATTTTAACAGCTTTTCACATGTGTTATCAAGCTGCACAAAGATAGAAACCAAAGGCAAAATCGACGACTGCCATATATAAAAGTTTCCAAAAAAATAAGAAAAGTAACAGGCAGTACCGATTTTTGAACAGATATGGCACTACATCAACGCGTCACCGGCAAGACGAGCTGAAATGTCTCTTATAATAACAGATTTTGAGTGGGGTGCTAGAAGTGACTTTATAAAACATCCTAAAAATTTGTATTACATGCCTTGTGCGGGCGTTGATTATAAACATATGTTAAAACGACGCTAAAAGTTTCGAACAGTCAGCAAGGCATAACGACCCTGATATAAGAAAGAAAATTTTGATGTAAGAGAGGATGCCTATGGATAAATTCAAATATACGCTTTATGCTAAATGTTACTGCGACAATAATAATAAAGATTATGCGGTGCTAAATAGCGAAGAAAAAAATCAAAGAATTTGCAGAACTTTTCTTAAAAACTGACATAGATACCATAACAACAAAACTTTTAAAAACAAAAATTCCTCTTATAAGACATAATTTAACAAGGCTTCGTCAGATTTTAATGCAAGATCTTGACGAATTAAAGAAAGGTGGTGATTTTAATGTTTAAGCTAACAGACGAAGAAATAAAAATGCTGACACAGTATGCGACTGTATACGAATCAGAGAGAGAAACAGACGCTACAGCTACTCCGATAGTACTTGTACAAACCAAAGTTAAACATTATGCGTCAAGCGAATACGTAGCAGACGGCAGAGAGTTTCGAATAGAAATAAACGGACATAATTTGACAGAAAACCGATTAGCTATAGACAAAACCGAAGCAATTAACATTGTTAAAAAATGCTTGTCAGAAACTGATATTAGTGAAGACGAAATAGCTGAAATAATTGACGACATCAAATTTAAACTAGGCTATATCACACCGAGTGATGTGATATCAATAGATAAATCTGTAAACATAATGATTATGGCTGATTATTACACATATGATTACAAAACAGTTGCTTATTTCTTCACAAAATGTGAAGCCAAACGATACATAAAATATCAAGGACACAACCTGCACGATCCTAGGGTGTTTACAGCTTTTTCAGGATATTCAAACAACGGCGACTACCCCTGTGTTTCAAAAACTGCTAAAAGCGACTTGGTGAGCACTTGCTAAAAGAAAATAAAGACTCTTTAGACGTATAAGTTACAAAAGGATTGTTGATGGCTAATAAATCAAGCACATAGACTATAGGTGTAAGTCTATGTGCTATTAGTTTCTTAAAATTAAGATAGAAAGGAAAAGGTTTAGCAACAAATGGCTATCACTAATGTAAGAACTACCAATAATAATAACCAGAATAATAACGCTGGTGGTGGCAATCTCTTAGGTGGTTTCCCGATGAATCAAGCCGACACAGACGATACTGATGTTTCGGCAATGTTGATAAATTACAACGAGAAATATAAAACAGCAAACCCTATTCTTTTCCGTGACGAAGTAGTAAATCAAACTATTGCAACACTCATAGGAAAAGATAAGCCAAATGCCCTATTAATAGGAAACGCCGGCGTCGGAAAAAAACAAAAATTGTAGAAGATATCGCAAGGCGACTTGCCAATAAAGACCCGTTTATTCCTACAAATTTAACAGGATATACAATCTATGAACTGCCTTTGTCAAACATTGTAGCAGGAAGTGGCGTTGTCGGACAGATAGAAGAAAAGGTGTTGGCAATTCTTAACTTTTTCAAAGATAAATCAAACAAAGCCATACTATTCATAGATGAGATACACCTGATAAAAGAACACATCTATGAAAAATATCTGAGATATTAAAGCCTGCAATGGCCCGCGGTGACATAAAGGTAATAGGCTCAACAACAAACACAGAGGCAGTAGAACTCGCTAAAGACCCTGCGTTTAACCGAAGATTTTCAAGAATCATAATCGATGAGCTAACCATCGAGCAGACTGAACAAATCTTAGAGTTGTCTCTGTCATCCTATATAACACACTATCAGAATCAAATTATGATAGATAAGGCAATCATACCTTATATAGTAAGAACAGCGAGCCAGTATTCGCACTCAGGGAACCATAGACCTGATAACGCACTGACTCTTCTTGACAGGTCTTGTGCGGACAGTATTGTAGCAAGGAAAATATCTGAAGAAAAACTAAAGAATGATCCACAGATGCTACAGATACTAACAGGAACACCAAACATAGTAACAGAGAAGCGCGTTAAACAGACAGCCCTTAGAATGATGACAGGCTCAGCTAAGAAAGATAAAATCGATAAGACTATGCTTGTTACAGCTATGGATAGCATAAAAGGGCAGGACGCTATCGTTAAAAAGGTTGTTGATAAGATAATAAAAACAGATAACAACTACTTTCCAAAAACACAGCCTCTTACCATGCTATTTGCAGGCCCGTCAGGTGTCGGTAAGACTGAGATTGCTAAAATCTTAGGCAAAGAAATTAAGGGAGAGAAGCCTATCATCCTCAATATGACTGAGTATAACAACCCTTCATCAATTCATAGAATAATCGGTGCACCAGCAGGCTATGTGGGTTACAGTGATAAAAACGAGCTTCCGTTTGACAAGCTTGAAACAAACCCTTATCAGATTATTCTGCTTGATGAATTTGAAAAGGCTGACAGAGCTGTACAAAGGCTCTTTATGCAGGTTATGAACGAAGGTACACTAAAGCTAAGTGACGGAAGGGAACTTGACTTCTCAAAGGCAGTAATCATAGCAACAACAAACGCCGGACAGACAAACGCTAAAAAGAAAAGACTCGGCTTTGATGAGGACACGTCTACTACGCAGACAACTGATACACTGAAGCAGTATTTTGACATTGAATTATTAAATCGATTTGAAGAGATACTTGAGTTTAATGCGATAGAAAAAGATGTGTATAAACAGATTCTTAGTGACATTTACGAAAGAGAATCTGAGAGAATCAACAAAGAGTTTCCTAAAGTGTCGCCGCCTCTCACCTAACTGATGACTTACTTAACGAGCTGACAGACAAATCTTACAACAAAGATTTTGGCGCGAGACCTGCGATGAGAACCATTAAAGAATATATAGAGGATATCATATAAACCACGCCCTGTGGCTTATGCCACAGGGCTTTATAAACAAGAAAGGATAGAAGAAAATGCCAATAATTTTAGACCAAAGCGTACAAGACGCATTACAGGCCACGAGCCTTGCTGATGTAATAAAACCAACATACTTTTCAGACACCCTAACAGGAAACGGAAGCGGCTCAAGGGGGCTTCTTAATGAGAATATGAATCCTGTTAACATAAACGGCGATTTAACAACATACTTACAGCTTATGTCTGCTAACAAAATGACAGATAAAAACGGAAGTGTTAAAACAGAGCATATTCCGCTTGAGATAATCGACAGAGCAGAAACCCTTTCTGTAACAAAAAGATTAAACAAAGACCGTGAAAATATAGTAAAGATAGGCACATTCACTGGCAAAGACACCGAACTCTACCTGTCGGTAAGACCTGTTAACATCTTCCATGAAACTATTGAAAAAGATGATGTTAAATCAAAGAAAACTGTCGTAGCCTATGACATCCTTGTGTGGTGTGTAACAAAAAACTCAAAACGTGAGATTTATGACATAAAGCCTAATTTACACTCACTGGCAGATGGCACAGTCGTTATCATAAAAACAGTAAATCTTAAAAAAGATTTAGAAAAAATAGCAGACACCCTATCCGTTATGCCAAGCCTTAAGTTTGACGTTAATGCACTCGATAGATATTTGAATGACTTTAATTTGCACGATGAAATCGTAAGGCAGGCTAAGAGATGGATATACGATGTCGCCGATGAAGTTGATGCTGTTTTTGCAGAAATAAAAAACGCAAATTATGATAACAGAAAATAAAAACTCATATTAACAAGAATTCTAAAACGCCTTGAGACCTATAAGGTAGAACTTAACCAGTATATTAAGATACAGGCGTCCCTTGAAAAGCATTTTAGAAAAGATATTGTTGACAGAGTTTCAAAAGCTAACTTGCAGATTTTGCTCGCAAACACACTTGGTAAAATTGAACAGCAAAAGCACCACATCGTTTGCTTTACCAATGATACTAACGTACAGATTGACCCTAAGTTTTCTGTAGAGCAAAAAGAGATTATAACCTGTGAAGAACCTCTTATCATAGCACAGGCTACAGCAGGTAGCGGCAAATCGACAACTCTTAACGCAAGAGTCAACCACATGCTAAAGTGCGGTGTAGAAGCAAAAGACATTACTGTTCTCTCGTTTTCAAATGCGGCCGCGGATCACATAAAAGAGCTAAACGAAGAGATACATTCTCAGACAATTGCGTCAATGGTGCATGAGATATATTCGCTAAATTACCCTAACATCACACTTAGTAATTTAGACACCATTGTAAACCTGATTGATATAAAAATTGATACGAAAAATGACGACGTTGCCGACGACTTTAAGTTTAGGCTAAAGAATCTCTCATACGGAAAACAGGGTGCGTTTGCAGATGTTAACATGTTTGTTGAAGATAACTTTGACCGTGTTATAGACATACTTAACACAATTGGTCAGATTTCGCTTGAACTTGAGATTATCATTACTTATCAGAACCTTATGAATATGAAAGAGCCTGATACAGTATTATGTAAACATCTAATCATAGACGAGGTTCAGGACAACTCCGTATTTGAGTTCATATTTACGCTCAGATACTTAGAGAAACATAAGTGTAGTTTGTTCATAGTGGGTAGAAGTAACTGGGAAAAGTTGCCCACTTAAAACCCTACTAACTGCGGGAAAGTGCGAGAACCACGGTAATTAAATACCGCCTTATATTAGAGATAATATAAGTGAGCAGATCGGTTAACTGCCTATCGGATAGTAAAAACTTTAATTACCAGCACTAATCACATTAAAACGCATCCAGTTATCCTAACGTAAAGCCGAGGATAAAAGGTTCATCGACTATCGAAAGTTATGGATTATTATAATCCTAAAATAAGGCTTAGCGAAAGCTTTGCACGAAATGAGTAGAGTAGAGCTTAACAAAGTTGGTTTGTAAGTGATATTAGCTTACTGTAATACCATTAAATCGAAACGACGGGTACAGGGTAAACCCTGTGAAGATATAGTCAGATACAGCGTACAATCGGACGCGTCCCAGACACTCTTTGAGTTTAGAGCCAGCAACCCTGAGGCACTCAATATGCTTGAGGCGAGCGGAATCTTTAAGGCTCTTAAACTTCAAACAAATTACCGCTCAAATCCTGAGATATTAGAGTTTGCAAACGCCTTACTCTCAGACATAAAGGCAAACAGATTTGCAAACTTAAGACTAAAGGCAAATTTGTTAACAAAGCCTACAAAAGATAGCTTTAAGAAAGCGGTAAGGCTATCATCAATTGTAAGTAGCTCGACAAAGGCATTTAATAAAGATTTGCCTGCTATTATTGCAAGCGAGGCTACAGGTTACATCAAAGAAAAGCTTGCGGTTAATGAAAAAATTGCTTTTCTTGCTTACTCTAAGAAAAGCATAAGCTTAGTGGAAGAATTCTTAAAGACTGCCTTCCCAGATGTAGAGAGAAATTCACTGATACCAACTAGGATATATGCTAACACCATCTTCACTAAGTTTATCAAACATAAGTGGAACGACATCAAGTTTGCTAACGGTGCTAACATCATAAACGACATTGAAAACAGCATTTTTAACAACATCGAATTTTTGGCAGACTCACACTCAGATACAGCGCGTGAGATGGCAAAAGATAACGCTACAAAAATAATAACAGGTTGGAGGGCTGATTATACTAACATCATCACAACATGGATAAGTGCTTATTCATCAGGCAGACTGACCTTCACAGAGCTTCTTAACTTAATCAAAGACTCTATGATTGATTTTGAGAAGAATTACAACAACAACAGGCAGCAGTGGTGCCAGCAAAAAGAACACCGAGAGAAAAAGAGCTTGCTAAAATAAGTAAGGCTCATTCATACTCTCAACAATCCATTCAGCAAAAGGACTTGAGTTTGACAATGTGGTTGTTATCATAGACGATGACAAAACCATGTCAGAAGAAGAAAAGCGCATGTACTACGTTGCTCTTACAAGAGCTATGAAATCAGAGTTTATACTAGGATACTCAAAAAATAAGAAATCAAACCTGAGTATTTCCTACGAGGCTGTGCTAGACTCACTGCCAAATTAGTAACAAAGAAAAGGGACACTTATGAATAAGTGTCCCCTGTTTTATAGCTAAAAAGGAGACTATTTTATGGCTATAACATGCTGCCACCACTGCTACCCGCCTAAACGACAGGTCGGTTGCCACGCCTGGTGCAAAGATTACTTAGAACAAAGATGCGAACTAAACGCAGAAAACGAAACAAGAAGACAGGCTAAATTATTAGAACAAGCTGCCGTCGAAAGTGTCATTAAAACAATGATGAAAGAAACCAAGAAAAAGAACAAGAGACGACTTAAGTAAAAAAAGTCGCACGAAAGGAATATCATGGATGCTAAAGTAATTAAATCTTTTGAAGCTGAAATTAACGGTGTGACCATAAAAGATGAAGCTATTTACAGAACGATGTGTTATCTGTTAGATGAAATCGAAGATAATTTTGGCGAATGCTATAATAAAAAATTTGTAGAAGATTTGGACGAAGCTATTTACATCATACTGATGAAATATGAAGATGCGTCTAACCTAGATATTGAGCGTGAGTTCACAGACTCAATCGATGATGCAGAAAGTTTTGAGGAACTACACTTTTTGATATGGGGAGATGATTACAAGTTTGAGTTTCTAAACAAAAACAGATGGGAGCATCTCGCTAAATAGTTGTAAAAAGGATTAGTGTTTATTACACTAATCCTTTAACTAACGGAGCGTGCAGGACTCGAACCTGCACTACAAATACTATGTAGGAGGGATTAGCAATCCCTTGTGATGCCGTTACACCAACGCTCCATGCGGTATAATTGTAGCATATATGCTAATAAATGTCAACATGTAAAAAGAGAATCCTATGGATTCTCTTTAATATTTTTACAACACTCCGCTTAAGAAATAATTAAGTGCAGTTGGTCGTTTTGGCAGAGTGTTTAGTATCATACCGCCGATGGTTTCACTGTGACCTATTATATGAACTCTTTCTTTAGCTCTTGTAACACCTGTGTAGAGCATATTCTTTGATAAAAAGTCTGCATGTGTAATATAAGTACCGGACGGTATGTAAAGAATTACAACCTTATATTCACTTCCCTGTGACTTATGTATAGTTAAAGCATAAGCGAGACTTAAATCGTCATAGTCACCTCTGTGGTAAACCACTTCTAAACCATTGTCAAACAACACTGTAACATTAACCTCATTATCAGAAGAGCCGCTCTCATAATCGACAATCACACCAACATCTCCGTTATAAACACCCAAATCTTTATTATTCTTAGTCTGAATCACTCTGTCACCAACTCTAAACTCTGTAGATAAACTCTTACCGTAATTATGAGTAAGCTGTTTTATCTTAACGCCTGACTGGTTAAACATCTCCTGTAATTTAGCATTTAACACGCTTGTAGCCAAACGGTGGCTTATTAAACGGACAAAATACCGCAATATCAGACATATCTACACCAAGGTCTGTAACATAGTGATTATAATATTAAGCACATAATTAAGGCTAACATTATCGTCTCCAATAGGAGTTATTAGAAACGACTTGTTATCAACTAAAAGATTTAAATTGCCGTTATTTATTCTATCAGCATTGTCTATAATTAGCTGACCATCATCAGAAGTCCTATAGCAATTAACAAGCCTTACTACAGGAATCTCAGGATTATCGCACAAATCTCTTAGTAAATCGCCGGCATCAATGCTAGGAAGCTGATTAGCATCGCCAATTAGCACAAACTGAGAATTAGGCAGCTTTCCCATAAGTCTCGCCATTTTGCGAAAACCCACCATTGAGACTTCATCAACAATCACAAAACGATTTTTATAAGAATCAACATCCAAACACAATAATCTATCTATCGTAAGAGGTGTGTCTTTACAATAATCAGCAACTTCACGCATTCTGCTAACAGCTTTCCCAGTCGGTGCAAGAAGTATGGTGTTACCTAAGTGTGAGTCATCAAGACAAAGTATGCAATATGTGATACATCGTATTATCGTCGTTTTGCCTCTACCCGGACCACCTGTAATAACAGAGAAACGATTAGTGAGAGCATTTATAACAGCACTCTTTTGAATTTCATCAAGCTTTGTGTCGTGTTTATCTTCAAATTCTAAGATATAGTTCATAATCTCTGATTCGTCACAGTCTATAATAGGCTCATCATTTAGTGAGTCTTCGATAAACCCTGCAAGGCTTTTTTCGATTTTGTAATCATCTTTGTTAAATAAAAATGCATGATTATTACCTAAACTATCAGTAAAACGCTTAAGCGTGACGGTATCACAATTAGCAATATCATCAATATGTGCTTTGACATTCGCTAGTGGTACACTAGCACGAAGTAGCCTATAAACATCGCCGATTAAATACATATATGTATCATAATTTGCTAAGTCGATAAAGCTGCCCTTGCTATCATATACAGTATTAGAAACAGCATAACTTACAGCCTCACTAAGCCTTACGCTTGTGTCAATAGTATTGCAAATATAAAGAGCAAACCTATCAACATCCTGAAAATTAAAAACAACGTTATCATCAGACCTGTCAAAATCATGCAGCAATCTATAAGGATTTTCTGTTAGAATATCTAAAGCAGTGCTACCGTATTTATCAACAATAGCTTTATACTCAGACTGCTTAAAATAAGGATAGCTGTCAAACAAATCTGAATAAGTTCTGTTGTGATTTACACCTTTAATTAACGAATTAATAACAGCCTCAGTTAATCCCAAGCGTTTTAAGTTTCTCAGACTCATTTTTTATAACATCTATACACTTATCGCCAAACTCAGCGTAAATCTTAAGAGCTGTAACCTTACCTATACCAACAAACATAGGTGATGATAAGAAAGCGACAAATCCCTTTCTTGTGCTAACATCAGGCTTAATAGAAGTAACCTCATACTGAGGCCCCTCACGGCCAATAGTTTCTCTAACAGTTATCTGAACGCTTAAGCCTACTGTTATAGCATAATCTGTCTTGCCTGTAGCCCAGAACTCTTTTCCATCGGAGCCACTAAATAACAAGCAGAACCAACCGTCAGGCTTAGGGCAATCTTTTCCCAATTTTTTAATAGTACCGGTTAACTTATTTTGTGAATCAGTCATAAAAAAACCCTCTTTAATAATCATATATTCATAACTAATTATATCATATTTATCAAGGAAAATCAACATTTTTGACTAAAAAAGTGAGCATCTGCTCACCTATTTATATCAAAAAAAAGGAGACTAATTATGGATTATAAACTAAAAAGACTAATTAATACAGTTTACGTAGTAGTCAGATATCAGGGTGAGATTTACTACGATGTTGTAAGACTTGACGACTTTTTTGCTGACGATGAGCGAATCAGCAATATAAGGAATATCATAAGAGACAAAGAGAACGAATTGCCAAACTGGTTTGCCGACATTGCCGACTTCACTGATGACGAGATTTTTACAGGCAATACCATAGAACCAGTGCCACCATCAGCCGAAATTATGGATGTGGATACCAAGAGAGAAGCCTGGGTTACGGCATTGTTTCTTGAGTCAATAGACGAGGATGAAATGAGACTAAATATGTAAAATAAAGCCCGCATAAGCGGGCTTTGCTGTTTATATTTTGTATAAAAACTTTTCCTTTCTTTCTATAGCAGGTGCCATAGCGTTAGCTTTGGCGCATTAACAGCGTGTCTTTGACACGCCTGTTTTTTCCATGTGTCGACTGACTTACAACGACAAATTCGGATAGGTGCCTCCTTCGCACCTATCCCCCTTTTTAATAATTGCATATGGTTTTGCAATTATGTTGATTTTTGCTAACAAATCTGATAAAATAGATATATACAATTTATCAACTAAGAAAGGAGTCTTTTAATGAAAAAGCGAATTTTAACAAAAGCACTGTCTGCCATGTTATGCGGAACAGCCATCGTGCAGACAGGGACTTAGCGTGACAACCCTCAATTATAGCGCACGCTGAAACACCTGACGAGAACGGTGTGCTTATTACAAATCCAATGCAGACGGTATCATTTTACGATATGTTTGGAGATGCAATAGAACCAACAGAAAAAGATGAAAAAGCATAACCTACTCAATAATAAACAAAGCTACATCAAAAATCTGTCAAAACAGGTGTCGCAAAAACATTCAGAAAAACTATAGAATAGATACAAGTGGTTTGCCTAAAGTAGATGAATCAGGCAATCAATAAAATATTCTGTCAAATTATGGATGCCAGATGGAATTGAAAAAGATGAAGATAAAAAGCACAGCAAACACATTTAGCAATCAAAGTAGAAAAAGATATTCGCATAGAAAAGTGTGTCTGACAGCTTTTACAGAGAAATGGTGTGAAACTACTTAGTCGACATGACAGCATCAGCATGAAATATGACAATAAAACTATCGCCACCTGAATCAGTTGCAAATGATAACAGATTTACGAAAGAAAAATATACGTGTCGAATGCTAATAGGGAATACAGACTTACAGATTCAGATAAAATATTTGAAACTGATAAACTGGGAAATAAGATAGATTATCAAAGTAGACATTAATCACTAACGCCGACAGACGATGACAATTATAGATCTATGAATCACTGACGTACATAAACAAGACTGATAAAAAGAAACGTCTACACTACCAGATGGGACTATATAATACCCATATGTAAGAAAAATCCAGTACAAAAACACATCATGGCTTTCGTTCAATACTCAGATAATGTGCCGTCAGACATCGATTGACAACCTTGAGTATTGCAATAAAAAGAAATACCTAACGGAGCGTCAAACAATGAGTACTCCACATACGCGATATAAAAGACTCAGAAGTACGTAGATGATGCAATAGTAAATCTACCTAAATATCTAATGAAAGTACAGACAGAAATCAGCTAAATACGAATTTCAAACTCAGAGATTTAAAACAGGGAACTATTTATGGATCAATTAGCCACACAACTATGAACTAGATCCATGGACAGATATGAGTGGGATATCACAAACTATATGTAACAAAAAGAATAAACAAAGTAACACTAAATGTGTGTAAATTATGATGAACATTTACCGTAAAGATATCCTTTCGTAAACAAAATACCACCAACAAATAAAAGCTAAAATTAAAAAAGCGATAAATGTTCTAGACGAAATTGAACTAACAAACCGACTAGAACGCTACGATCGAGGCACATCAAATATGCAGCGAATCTATGGAATACGTAGGATGTTATAGACGAAATATAAAGTACCACTACTAGAAACTACAGTAACTTCGATGAACCAGTACTGGTACCGAATGGCACGACTTAGATTTTTGCCCGTTATGAAACTAGAATTTGAACCACCCTGAAGGATATGATGTATTCGATAAGAGACCCACTATTCTATCCAAACATGGGTAACCTGGTAATAAAGTTACAGCTTACATACAAAAGAAAAAGTACCTCTTGATAAAACAATCAAAATTAACCTTTTGACTGATGGGACAGAACCGCCTGAAAAAGCGATATAACAGCTACATTAACCTATGAAATATGACGATCCCTGAATGTGACGCAAAACAGAAAAATGAAACTACTAACATTTAATCAGGCTAATAACTGGACTGATTAAACTAGACGAATCACACCTACTATACAACACCAATGATGAAAAAATTGACTACAAAATAAAATTCAAAAGGCCTGCTCACTATATAATAAGCGAACCTGTAGTAACAGATACGCTTAACACATACACATTAACAAAAGGCGAGCCAAAACTCTCAGGCAACATATCCATCAAATTTGAAGACTATAACGGAAACAAAAAGACAGGAAATGAAAGCTATCTGCCTGAGAATGTAAACATAAGTTTCGTATCAAAAGACGGTTCTCAGGGGAACAATAACATTACGCTAAACAAAGATAGTGGTTACACTTATGATATAAGCACTCTCCCTAAAGAAAAGCCTGACGGAGATGATTATGAATATGTGCTCACAGCACCTAAGATAACAGGCTATGATAATCCTGTTATAAACGGATATGAGGTCACATATAAGAGAACAAAAGAAACCATTGGTAACAGTGAGGCACCGCTTAAAGCATATTTTAAGAAATATGATACAACCGCAGATGACGCCTTGACAGCAAAAACAATCGCAAACCCTGATGTAGACAGTGTTACAATAAGGCTTAAAAACGGAGAAACTGTCACTCTTACTAAAGAGAACGGCTACACGTTAAACCTTGCAGGGAAGCCTAAATATGATACTAATGATAACATCATCGACTACAGTGTAGACCATGTGGATGCACCAAATGGATATGAGCTTCTTAAAATAGAAGGTAACAAAGACATCGTATTAAGAGCTGTTCCTGAGCATTATACTACAAACGTTTCTGCAAACTTTAAAGCATACAACGACAATGCTTTCACAGGAAACACTAGAGATAATATAGAGATTACAATCTTTAGAACAACAAATGCTATAGATAACAACAACTTTGACGGAGTAACCGGAGAAGAGGTAAAGAGAGTAACACTTACAAAGGATAACGGTTACACCATGCAGCTAACCGATTTACCAAAGAAAAATCCTGACGGCGATGCTTATAACTACTTCATTAAAACAGGTGATGTTACAGGATTTGAAAAAACTTATGTTAAAACTGAAGCTGACGGTAACTTAAACTTAAGTGTAACCCATAAACGAATAAAGGAACTCCTTGGTGCAGATACGAAGCCTGTTAAAGCATATTTTAAGAAATATGATACAACAGCAGATGACGCCTTGACAGCAAAAACAATTGCAAACCCTGATGTAGACAGTGTTACAATAAGGCTTAAAAACGGAGAAACTGTCACTCTTACTAAAGAAAACGGCTACACGTTAAACCTTACAGGAAAGCCTAAGTATGATACTAATGATAATGTCATTGACTACAGTGTTGACCATGTGGATGCACCAAATGGATATGAGCTTCTTAAAATAGAAGGTAACAAAGACATCGTATTAAGAGCTGTTCCTGAGCATTACACTACAAACGTTTCTGCAAACTTTAAAGCATACAACGACAATGCTTTCACAGGAAACACTAGAGATAATATAGAGATTACAATCTTTAGAACAACAAATGCTATAGATAACAACAACTTTGACGGAGTAACCGGAGAAGAGGTAAAAGAGTAACACTTACAAAGGATAACGGTTACACCATGCAGCTAACCGATTTACCAAAGAAAAATCCTGACGGCGATGCTTATAACTACTTCATTAAAACAGGTGATGTTACAGGATTTGAAAAAACTTATGTTAAAACTGAAGCTGACGGTAACTTAAACTTAAGTGTAACCCATAAACGAATAAAGGAACTCCTTGGTGCAGATACGAAGCCTGTTAAAGCATATTTTAAGAAATATGATACAACAGCAGATGACGCCTTGACAGCAAAAACAATTGCAAACCCTGATGTAGACAGTGTTACAATAAGGCTTAAAAACGGAGAAACTGTCACTCTTACTAAAGAAAACGGCTACACGTTAAACCTTACAGGAAAGCCTAAGTATGATACTAATGATAATGTCATTGACTACAGTGTTGACCATGTGGATGCACCAAATGGATATGAGCTTCTTAAAATAGAAGGTAACAAAGACATCGTATTAAGAGCCATTCCTGAGCATTATACTACCACTATATCAACGAACTTTAAGTCATATAATGACAACCCTTTCAAAGGATCAACTGAAGACTACATATTTGTCACAGTCTTTAGAACAACTGCTAACATAACTGACAACAACTTTGATGACGTGACCGGAGAAGAGGTTAAAAAAGTAATGCTTTCAAAAAGTGACGGTTATTCAGTTACACTCACAGACCTACCAAAAACAAACCCTGACGGTGAGGCTTATCATTACTTCATTAAAATGGATAACATAACTGGATTTGAAAAGACTTATACTAAAAATGAAGCAGATGGTAACTTGACACTAGGTGTGACACATAAGCGAACAAAACTGTTTACAACCCGCAAAGTTAAAAATAAAAATTCGTAAACAAGGATGGTTCTGCAATAGCTTGTAATCCTATAAACAAAATAAAACTAACCATCTATAGAAACGGCGATAAATTAGAAGAAAAAGATGTTACTATCACAAATGCTGAAACGGATATTATCATAACAGGGCTTCTATACCATGAAGAAGAGTCAAACTACAACGGTAGATTATATAACTACGGAATTGAACCAAGCGAAGAAGAAGGCTTCAATGTAGTGAAAGATATTATTGATGACGGCTTCAGCTCACATATAATCACCTATACTAGTGTAAAAAAATTAGATACACCTTGTACTGATTTAACTCCAACTGAGCCTATCGATGAACCGACGCCACCTGAAAAAGAAGTGATACCTTGGACTGATTTGGTGCCGGCAACACCTGTTGAACCAGAGCCAACGGTTCCCGATGGGCCTACAGCACCTAACAAAGAGGTAATCCCTTGGACAGACCTTGTGCCAGCAACACCTATTAAACCAGACACACCAGGGGCGCCAACAGAGCCTGAAAAAAGAAAAGTATACCTTGGACTGATTTAGTACCAGCTACGCCTATTAACGACACTACCCCGGTTCTACCTGTAATTCCAACTGTGCCAGAAGTAATAACGACACCGCTGATACCTGTGATACAGCCGGTTACAGAAACTGTAACAAAACCAGCTATTATATCAGATAGCGGAATAGTGACTCCAGTAGAACCTAAAGTAACAACTGAAAGCGGTGTGGGAGTTGTTCCGGACACATCATCTGACAGAAAAGATCGACTACAGAAATAACACTGGTGAAAAACAGGAAAAGACCAAAGCAAAGAGGCTGATGAACAAATAGAAAACACTTAGATACAGATAATGATGAAACTCGATTACAGATGCAAAGGTCAAAAAGACTAAAAAGGAACTTCAGAGAAAGAAAGAGTTAAGAGAAAAGACTTAACAGAGCTAAAAATAAGAAAGACACTACCTAGAAACAGGTGGCACAAACATTTATTACTCTATAGTTCCCGAGCAGTATCGTTTAATGTTAAGTGCTATGGGACTGATGCTAAAACGCAAAAAGAAAAAATAGAATTTCACGAGGGCTGTCAAAGAACAGCCCTCTTTTACAACTCATACTAACAAAACATAAGCAAGCTATTTGCTTGCCTGTATATAAATAAAAAGGAGATGATTTAAATGATTGACATTAGGAAACAGTGCGTTTTTATTTATCATAATAGCTGATTTTGATAAGCTTTGACTGCATCTATAGTTGATAAAACTTATTGACAATCTTTTTAGTACATACAATACAGCTCATAATTATCGAGCTGTTTTTTAGTAATTATCTGTATAGAGACTTTTACAGCATATCAGTCCTTCATATTTATGAATGATACTGTAATAAAAAAATCTGCACTTTGAAACAACATCAGAAAGGAACCCTATTTAGCCATAAATGACTAAACAAATTACTTATACAGATAATGAAAACAGGTGAAATGAACAGTATGATTACGACACATGACTATAAGATAAAAGCCAAAAGCTTGATAAAAGACTTAAAGTCAGGTGAAGTAAAAGATAATCAACATGTTCGTCTGATTGGGAAGTTACAAAGAGATCACTTATAAAATGTCACTAAGAAATAAAAAAAGAGCTGACACTAGCGTCAGCTCTCTTCTGTTATGCTAAAAAGGAGACTGAGAAAATGGAATTTAAACAAATTTACAGAAAAAGCTGCTTAATTGCTTTAAGCAAAAGAGGCATCGCAGTGAGCACCACAGAGGTAAGAAAAGGGCTGATACAAACCACATATGATAGCAATCAAAGTCCCAATAGCCCTTACCGAGATATCACCCTTTAATCCCAGTGGACGAAGTTTTTAGCCCTAGCTATAGAACATGACGCTACCATCAGGAAGAAGCTGCTGACTTTCGTTATACAGATACACGAGGCTAAGACTGTTAAAGTAAGCCTTGACATAAAGAACTATGACGCTATCAAAGACTATTTGTTAGTCAGATTAGTTAACAAAGAATCTTACGATTTGGACGAAAATACAGTAGCTAAACCGTATTTGGATTTAATGGAAGTTCTTTCCCTTCTTGTTCCAGTTGACGCAGACAATTTCGTAATCACTGTAACAAAAGAGATGCTAAAAGATTGGAACAAATCCGAGGACGAGGTTTTTGCCGATGCCGATAACTCTGGTGTTATGGCTCCTATAGTAAGAGAAATGCCTAACGCACCTGATTACATAGAAACAGGCGTAACCATAACAAACCCACACGCTCATCTCGGTGCATCTGTAATACTAGCTAATAACAACAGTCTGTTAAAACAGATTGCTGATGAAAAAGGTAAAGATTTGCTGATAACGCCATCATCAGTACATGAAGTAATTGTAACACCTATGACAGATAGGTACGACATCCTTAAAGAAACGCTTAGATATGTAAACGACACCATCTTAAGAAGTGTAGACATTCTGTCATATAATGTATACAAATATGATAGGCTCCAAATGAAATTTCGATACTATAAATAACTACAATTGCAGCGAATTCTCGCCGCAATTTTGTTTTTACTTATATAATAAAATATGGTATAATAATATTGTCAGCTTTTATTCAATATAGAAAATACGGTAAACCGTAACTATACAGCTATAAAATATATCGAAAAGGAGTTTGATATGTTAGCGATAGTATTTCTTATATTGGTTATTATAGTCCCTTACAATATCTATGGAAAAAGCTAAACAATTAAATATGGCAGATTTACATATAAAAAGAAACCAATTATAACAAAACTGGCGAAAAACGTCTTAATAAAAAGATAACACATGGTCTGCACAGACAATCGTAGATGTCTCGCAACAAAAATCAAAGACGAATGTAATGATCTATGTTACAAACTGTTCGCTTAAATCTAAAATAAACAACGCTGAACCTATGTATGACGGCTTTTATTTTTGTACGGAGTGAATAAAAACGGTAACGAAATTTCACTAAGAATTAAAAAGAAAGAGGATTTATCAATAGACTCTCTTATTTTAAGCACATATCATAAATCAGGAGACATAAAAAGAAAGCTACAAAATAAATCCTAAGACAATTCACATGTATTCAGAAAATAAGGACGTTAACTCAGTAGCTTATTATGTGATGGATCTTATAGAAAATGGTAACTTTGCAGTCAAGAAAAACGAGTAAACTCGTCTGATTTGTAAATAAAAAAGGAGAATTTAACATGAAAGATGTTGCAAACCATCAAGGACAGGTTCTTAACGAGTTAGATGAACTGTTTGTAACCCTGTCTGAGAAACTGATATTTGAAGGCGAGCTTGATTTGCCTTATGATGACATTTTGCTTAAAGTAACATTTGAACAAGACATCGACCGCAGACTTATTTTTATCGACACTTTGCTAAACGGCGAAAAAGTTATATCATCAAGATATGACAACAATGACGATTATGCCGTACAGGTATTCGAGAAACCTCTTAATAAAGACGAACTTGAAAAGATAGCAGACGCAGTGTCCGCAGTAAGAGAGGGACTATAATGACAATCACATACCAAAACGAAACTTATGATATAACAGATTGCTGGCAAAGTGGAGATACCTGTTACACCACAGCTAAAATGGAAGACGACGAATGTATGATATGGTATGTAATCCGAGTCATAACCCAGGATGACTTTGGTACAGTAGCTTTCTACCAAACTATGTCAGAACCGTCAAGAACAGACGCAGAGATGATTCATTTAAGCCACTTAATGGAAGAGATGAATAACCTGCGTGAACTTAACTAATACTAAAATACGGAGGCTTTTATGTACACAGAAGAGATTGTTAAGGATATGATTAGAACAAGCGGGCCATATAAAGGGATGGTCGTGCTTGTTATGATTAAAAATGGCAAAGAAGTATACACACCGATGCCACCTAATAAAGCAGTGGTTTTACTAAACACACATAAAAACTGGCTTCTTGACTGAAGCCCACCGCAAACAAAAGAAAGGATATTAAATTATGTCATTTAAGGACGATGTGAAAAAGGCTATAGCCGAAAGAGAAGAAGAAATCATGCAGGCAAACGAGGTACAGCAGAAAGCTGAAGACTTTATGGAGTCTTTTAAAGAACAGTTTGAAGAACAGTTCATACACCAGATAAAAACGATGCCTAACTTTGCAGCCGCTGCGCTATCCCACTCAGCAATTGTTGGTCACGAAGTTATCGAAAATGACGATCCGGAAGTTACAGAAGCTATTACAGCAGCACTTATGGCTTACGGCGACGAAAACGACATGGAGATAACTGTTGAAACCGCGCAGAGAATCATTAAAGGTAAAGAACACACAGTATTTGATATTACCATGGTGATTGACTTAAACTAACCAAAAGAGGCATCTAGCCTCTTTTTTTATTCCTTATCAAACGATTGTTACAATCGTCTGTATAATAAGCAAAAATTGACTTTTTATCCCTTGTATGGTAAAATTAATAAAAAAGGAGTGTTTACTATAATGAAAACCGTTACATTCACCGGGCCAAGACCAAAGAAATTATTCGGCTATGACAATAAAGAAAGCTATCAAAAATCGTAGATGCACTAAAAATCCAAGTAAAAGATGCTTACGATAACGGAGCCAGAAGGTTTATATCAGGCGGTGCCCAGGGGTTAGATCAGATGGCATTCTGGGCAGTCTATTCAGTGAAAAAAGAGCATCCTGATATACAAAACGTTCTCTACATTCCACATAAGAAACAAGCTGAAGCCTGGAGCGATACAGGACTGTTCTCAAAAAAGCAGCATGAACTAATGCTAAGTCTTGCCGATAAGGTGAAGTACATCGACAACGATTACAATGTGGACACATCAAATAGAAAAGGTGTTATAACAGCACTGATGCTTAGAAATCAGGTAATGGTGGACGACGCTGACTTGCTGATTGCCTTGTATCCACACAACAAAGACTATTACTCTGAGAAAGGCGGTACTGAGGAGTGCTTAAAGTATGCAATCAAACAGCCTTATATCAGCATAAAGAGGCTAGACCCTGTAAAACTTACAACCGTAAATCTAAAAACTGGGCTTCCTAGAGAAGACTGGAAAGACACAGCTAAATTGTTTGACTTAGACTTTTGACTAAAGAGAGAGAAAGATATGATTGATTTTAAAACAAAACAACTTTAATACTGTTATTTATAACAGCAATCCCAATTTTTGCAATATTTTATATGATTTCCGCAAAAAGTTGGATCAAAAATAATAAGATGCTTATTACTATGTGTGGGCACAGTTTCGGTATCATTTGGCATAACTGTTTTACTAAGTAATATGATGACCGCAAGCAATCCCTGGTAACAGACGTCAAAAGTAATTAAATATAACGACAAAGATATAAACAAATACATTTACGATGTAAACGAAATGTATGAGAACAAAAGCCATACCGGACGGATTGATTTTTGCTAACAACAAAAGAGTGGCTGTTTATAAAAATGTCACAGCTGAAATAAATACATTAAAAATAGAGCAGGCATAAAACCTGCTCTTATCTTTATTCTAAGCTAAATGCATCATCTGATATAATCAATGTATATGACTCCCTACCAACATTGATACCAAAAACACCGCCATCATTTATCTTTTGGATATAATTCTCACCTGTAAAAACCTGTAAGCAAAGCGCTAATGTATTTCTATCAATATCCTTAAAATATCCGCTACAATGAAAAGTCAAACCATCAGCAAGCCCTTGAAACCTATCAGATTTGCCATAGACACATCAGCCGTATCAAGACTCGTTCTAAATCCGACATATTTAGAAACACCGCCTTTATTATAATAAAAGAACCCGCCGCCATTCATCTTATCACCATAATGGGAAGCCTTTTTTAAAGCTTTTACATCCTTGATATAACCCTTATTAACAAGCTTTTTGATATAATCTATTTTAAGAAAAATCGTCAGCAGATAGTATATCATTTACTGGTTTTGCTGTATCTTCAATACCATAATAATTACAAACATTCGTGTAAAGTGGCGTAAAGGTATCACCGGTGATACTAACAACTTCACCTGTCGGTAATACAGATAAATCTACAGAATATTTATTGCGGTCAGAACCTTCGCTAAAATCTTCACCATCTATTGTAATAGATATGGGGGATACTTCGCCAGACTTTATAAAACTTCTAACAACTATATTAGGGGATTTAACCAGAGCCTTAATCTGCCTGCTTGCCAAATACTCAATAAGACTGTCTGCACCAATTATATCAAGATTTCCATCAGAGTTAAGAATATCTATGACAGTTCTGTTTGACACAGTTTTTGTATTAGATTTAACATCTGATGCAGATTTGGTAGCAGTGCTTACATCGTTTATAACAGGTTTGTCACCAGCTTCAGTACAGCCTGTTAAAATAAACGATATCAATAAACTTGAAATTAAATATTTTTTTCAACATAATTATCACTCTCCATATAAACTATAATAATATCATATCATAAAATTAAACATAAATCAATAAATTTGGTATTTGACTATTCTAAAAAAAGCCTACCGGCTCTGTTTAGAATTTAGTCAAAAATCTTTGACCTGTTTTTCATTTGTTATTCTCCTTATGGCGGCTATGGTAACATCATAGTCGCTATTTTTATAAAAAGAGGGCGTCCCTCTTCTGTTTTTATAGCAAAAAAAGGAAATTAAAATATGACAAACACAGATGTCGTATATCTCTTGTTTTACATCATCAGCGATAGATCTTTTTAGTAATTGCTTGCGATATTTTTGTAACAAGATCTACATGTACTTTTAAAAACTATACTCACATCTGTTATGGCAATTACATCTGTTATCCATAGAAATCCCTCAAAATTATTGACTTTTTCACTAATGATAATATATACTATATTTAATGAAAAGGACAATAAGGTTTGCTTATGAAACAAATAACAATTACAGCTAAAAATTCAAATATCGGTCAATGCAGATAATCAGATTTTACTTGATAAAACGATGTCTGCTTATTCTGATGCTTGTAATTATGTATCTGAATACATATTTAATACACAAAACTTAAAAAGCAGTTTTCTTTAAATCAAATTTTATACTCTACACTCAGAGAACGGTTTGGACTTAGATCACAAATGGCTCAATCTGTTTTTCAAGACCGTTATCGCAAGATACAAGGCAATTCTTGAAACACAGAAAGCGTGGATCAAGCCAAATTTCAATAAACCTCAATACGACCTTGTTTGGAATCGGGATTATTCCCTTACGAAAAACTGCTTTTCAGTTAATACGTTAAATGGTCGCATCAAGCTACCATACTTTGCAAAAGGTATGTCGAAATACTTCGATTATACAGCTTATAAATTTGGTACAGCCAAACTTGTAAACAAGCATGATAAGTATTTCTTACATATCCCTGTAAGTTATGAGGTCGAAGAAAGCAACGTATCTGATATCTGTAATGTCGTAGGAATTGATAGAGGTATCAACTTTGTTGTTGCCACTTATGATAGTAAGCACAAATCTGGATTTGTAAGTGGCAGAGCAATCAAACAGAAGCGTGCCCACTATTCCAAGCTCCGTAAAGAACTACAAATGCGTCAGACTCCATCTGCAAGACGCAGATTGAAAGCTATCGGTCAGCGAGAAAACCGTTGGATGCAAGATGTAAATCATTGTATTAGTAAGGCACTCGTTGAATCAAACCCGAAGCACACGCTTTTTGTTCTTGAAGATCTAACAGGGATACGTAATGTTACGGAACGTGTCAAAACGAAAGACCGTTACATATCTGTATCATGGTCATTCTATGACCTTGAACGAAAATTGATTTACAAGGCAAAACAGAATCAATCTACTGTCGTTAAGGTTGGCCCTCGTTACACAAGTCAATGCTGCCCTGTATGTGGACACATTGAAAAATCCAATCGTAATAAGAAGATACATCTGTTTACCTGTAAAAACTGTGGTTACAAGTCTAACGACGATCGTATTGGAGCCATGAATCTGTATTGCATGGGAATCAGCTATCTCAAAGAAGCTCAAGTACCAGATACAGTTACGGTAGAGTAAACTTTATCGTAAAGGGTGTTGTCAGCCACCCTATGATGTAACGCCACTTTGAACATCAATGTTCATTGGGGTTAAAGGTCGAAGGTGTAAACCGCTAGTACGACTGGGCAGTTACAAGCCCATTACCTTTAGGTGGTGGGTAGTTGATAACAGGTGAACTCTATGATAACAGTGACAGAATTTTTAACAGCCATTTATGACAAAAAAACTATAGAGATATAAACTATGAATTTGATGCATGGATAAGCCATGAACAACTGGATAAACTAATAAATGCACTCAATAACTACCTATAAGAAAAGGAGATTAAAAATGGAAAGAGACACATTACTAAACATAAAAAAGAATGCAGCAAACACACCGCTTCATGAGAGGCACCAGCAGATTGATTTGGCTAAGAAAAAATCTGAATCCATTGAGATAGAGGAAGAACTTAGGAAAACCTACATCAAACTGATTGACGATAAACTATTTAGTGCAGCAAGCGATGACGGTCTTATGGACAAGCCGATTGAAGCTATAGTTAAGTTAACCGGAACTAACGGACTTGACAAAATCATAGTGGAAAATCTTAGAGAATACTACGAAACGAATAAAATGAACTTTTCTTATGACAAAAAAGAACAAGCCATAAGAGTATCAATTGCTGAGGCTCCTGAGAATGAAACCTGCCTTGGCTCGCTTCTTTTAGCAACAAAAATAAGAACAGATTTTAACCTAAGCTATGATTTATTCATAAAAACAATGAACGAGCTTAGAACAGGTCTTATAATATCTGCGGTAAGTGGCAAAACTGCTGCTATAACAGCACACAAAACAATAGTTCTTAGAAAAATACGCTCATTTATTGACACATTTATAACTGCTGTAAAAGAAAACTTTGAAAGTGGCGGTGTCGATGTCAAAATAGAAACAAAAGACTTACGTAATGGTGACACCATGATAACAATCACAGTATCTGTAACAGAATAAGCAAGCGAAACGCTTGCCTGTTGTGATAAGAAAAAGGAGAATAACTATGACAAAAGATTAAATTCACAGACGAACTTGTAAAGGCCTTTAGGGTAACACCGGGCGTTATTGATGCTAACGTAAAGGACATAACCAAAAACAACAACACCAATTTGGCAGGTATCGCTATAAAAACCGCCACAAGCGGTAAGTACACTGCTGTTGTTTATGTTGACGACCTTTACAATGACTTTGTAAACGGAGAGTCTATCGAAAACATTGTAAAAAATGTTATGAATGAGTGTAACACACACACACCTGCATCAGATTTCAGCATAAGTGACTATGACAAAATCAGACCACATCTGTTTATGACCTTAGTTAATGCTGAGTTAAACAAAGATAACGAAAATCTGTTAGCCGATTCGTTCCTAGATTTGCTTAAAATTGTAAAAATAAGAGTTCCTGGTGAGAACCCTGGCGGTATCATCACTGTAACAAAGGATATGCCTGAAATGTGGGGCGTGACTGCTACACAGGTGTTTATAGACGCCATCTCAGCAAAGAATCCATACACTGAGCTAACCCATTCCCCTGTATCAATTTACCTAATGGGCGAAGATGACAACATTCCTATGGAATTTGTAACAAATGAGATGAAATCCTTTGGTTCAGGGGCTATCCTGTATGATGATAAAGCGGTGTTAAAAGAACTTGCTGGAAAGTATGACACTGATTTAATCATTTTACCAAGCTCAGTACATGAAGTGTTAACTGTGCCCATATACAGAAGATGTTGATGCAGATTATCTTAAAGATACAATCAAAAACATAAACGACAGCATTGTGAATAAAAAGGATATCCTGTCCTATTCTGCGTACAAGTACAGCAGGGATACAAATTCAGTAGAGATTTTATAAAAGTTCTAAACGAGAAAGCGGTAACAAGTTACTGCCTTCTCGTTTTACTTTAAAACAGCTATATAGCTGTTCTGTTTAATTACTAAAAAGAAAGGCTAGATATGAATAAAGGAACTATTATTTGTAGTGTAAGACACTACATCAAAGACATTTTTGAAAACAACACCATTCGAGAAAGGGCTGACGAAATATTTGAAGACCGAAGTAAGTCAATCGGTATAAAAATGCAGAAACCTGAGTATAAAAACGACTACGTTTTGCTTAGAATTACCGATATGTGCGGTGTATCACCTTCAAAAATCGCGCAGCAGCTAAAAAGTGCAACATCTTACGCATTAAGACAGGAGTTTGACGAAGTTAACAAGAGCGACTCACTCTGGAACAGAGGTTACATCTTTAGCGAAACCGATCTAACGGACGAAGAGATTGCCGAAAAATTAGAGGAAATGAAAACTGAGCGAATCTACTGGAAAAAGCGATTAGTTAAGTAGGAGACGTTATGAACAAACGCAGACTATTCTTAGGAAAAAATAAAAGAACTCACGAAATAGTTTACATACCAAAAAATCCTGAAAAATTCACACCACAAACAGGATTCTTCTCAGGTATAGGTAACATATCCACAGCAGGCCACGAATGGGTGATACCTGACTACGACCATATGGACACAATCCTGACTAGAAATGACTACGAATCACTCAGAATATTCATGGATAAAATTTGTGATCTGGGCTACATTGAATCGAAAACAGACTCTAAGTATGACGAGGCCCTAGACCTTTACAACAAGGTAAAGTATATCTATGATAAACTGGATACACCTGAAAACTTAAAATTCTACGAAAACTGCAACAAAGCTAAAGAACTAAGCGATAAAAAACAGTACCCATTATCCGATTATGATTACGAATTGGTACTTGATGACAAAGATCCCGGCGAAATCATGATACTAAAGATTTTTGAAGACGACTACGACTTAGGCCGTGATTATGTAAAACATGCCGATATCCCAGAGAGGATTAAAAGCTGCCTAGACTATTCACTACTCGGAGGCAAACTAATGGACGAAGAGTACGCTGAATATGTCGATCTTGAAGACTGTAGAATCGTAGAAAAGAAAAGCATATAAAAATAGCGGATAAGATTACATCTTATCTGCTGTTTTTTTAACAAAAAGGAGAATGAGTTATGATGACAAAAGAAGCAAGCATATACTCCATGGAGAGATTTGCTAAATGCACGATAGAATCGTATACCGAAAGTGGTGAATACAAAGTCCTAACCGACATCAACCTAAAAGACATATTACGGCAAATTGCAAAAGAACGCATTAAAACAATAGCTTCAGGCATGGATAAGGTATTCTACAGCGATATAGAACAGATGATAAAGCTTGAAAAAATATCTGCCGATATGAGACATGCTGTATCACTTCTTATAGACTCAGGTGATATTGTGTTTAAGCCAAAATATAAGAAAGGGGTATAAAATGAATTACATATTACTAGAAGATACGTTTGATAAGAACTGGCAGAGTCTCTACATAGGCCCGCTAAACAAAACCCAAGTAGAAAATATCGTAAACACCGCTAAGAAAGTGCCTCACTGGACGCTTGCTATGATTGAAGACGAGCTTAGTAAAAGCGGTACCGTAAAAATAACAGACTTTGCTAAAGATTTAGCTGACAATGATGTAGAAACAGTGCTATTTTAAGATACAAAATGCTTGACATTTGACAACAACTATGTAATAATAGTACTATGGGAGAGAGTTCGCGCAAAGTGGTGTATATAAAAACATCCCCTGTTTTTTACTAAAAAAAGGAGAATAAAAAAATGAGTGATATAAAGATATTTGCTGATTCACCTGAAGATGAAGCAGTAAAACAAATATATGAATTAGCAAAACAAGAAGCATTTAAAGACTCAAAAATCAGAATAATGCCTGATGTACATTCCGGTAAGGGATGCGTCATAGGATTTACAGCAGACCTTGGGGATAAGATAATCCCAGATATTGTGGGCGTAGATATAGGATGCGGGCATGCTTACTATAGAACTAGGGAACAAAGACATAGACCTTAAGGGCCTAGACGACATAATAAATGAACATATCCCAGCAGGGCAAGAAATAAGAAAAGACGTGGCTTATGATTTTGCGGAGTTAAAAGAACTTTGCTGTTATGATAGGCTGAGGAATAAAGACAAATTACCTCTTGCGATTGGTTCTCTGGGCGGTGGTAATCACTTTATAGAAGTGGATAAAGACGATAACAATAATAAGTATCTAATTATCCACACCGGCAGCAGAAACTTAGGTAAACAGGTAGCAGAAATTTATCAAAGAAAAGCAATAGACTACCATAAAAAGAACAAAATGGGTAAGCAGATTGCAGATGCTATTAAGAAACTTAAAAGTGAAGGAAAATTTGCTGAGATAAATGCGGCTATATCAGAGATAAAGCAGAACTTTGTAGCAATCCCTGATAAATTTGCTTACCTTGAAGGCAAAGATGCTGATGACTATCTGCACGATATGGAGATATGCCAAAAATTTGCTAACGCAAACAGAGAAACGATTGGCGACATCATCTTAAGCAAAGCTTTTGGTATGAAACTTAACGAGACACCACACTTTCACACCATACATAACTACATTGACCTATCCGATAACATAACGAGAAAAGGCGCAATATCAGCAAAGAAAGGCGAACGTGTACTAATACCTATAAACATGGCAGATGGATGTATCATTGGTATAGGTAAAGGTAATGACGACTGGAACTGTTCAGCCCCACACGGAGCAGGCAGGATACTGTCACGAACAAAAGCAAAAAAAAGTATAAAGCTTGACGATTTTAAAGCCATAATGACTGACATATACTCCACATCTGTATGCGAGAATACTTTAGACGAATCGCCATTTGCATACAAGAAAGCAGATGATATACTAAAATGGATAGGTGACACTGTAGAAATAGTAAACATAATAAAGCCCATATATAACTTTAAAGCCCATTAAGAAAGGAGACATTATGCTAAACACCGGAGATGTTGTTTATATAAACGAACCGCTAAAGACTGCCAAAATATGTAAATATCTACGGCCTATGACTAACGATACCTGCTTGGTCATGGATAACAAAGGAATAAGAAGAATTGTTAAAACAGATAATGTGTTTAAATCAAAAAGAGATGCTCAAACAGCAGCATTGCTTAAGCTAATAACATAAGACAGAAAGGGTGCCTAATGGTACCCTCTGTTTTTCTAATAAATAAAAAAAAGGAGATGTTACCATGAACCCAAGGTATGAACGTGTATACACAAATGCTATAACAACAAACGGCGAACTATATATAACCGATCCAACATTTACCTCATTTACATACCCTAAACTTAAACTTACTGTGTTACCAGGAGAATACGTTATAAAAACAACCATGAACGAAGATTACTCTATGAAAGAAGTTGTTATAACACACATCAGCCACGCTTGCTGTAAACATATAGAATATGAAGAAAATACATATCCTATAAAAAGTGAATCACACTACATAATTATCGCAGATATTTGTAGCTTAGATAACGCTTTCAACATCGAAGCCGATATGAAAAAAATAAAAGACAGCTTTTGAAGAAAAAGGGTGTAACAAAAACATTTGAGGAATACGTACTCATTGATAAAATAAAAAATATCTTTATAAAACGTCAAAGAATACACCACTAACAGAAAGCGATTACACACGGTTTAGAAACTTGTTTAATAAAAACAAAGAGCTGTTTTACAAAAGATACCCGGAAAACACCTATTACATGTTGCTTCTGATGCACCAGCCAGCAATTGTGTCTAAAATAGTTAGACTGCCGTATAAGAAGAAGTCAGAACAGGCTGTTTACGTACCTACCAGGTTGACGCACGACGTTTACCCAATGTACATCGCTACAGATTGTGACGGCGAAATAGTAAGCATAAAGATAGATTACATGGCTGATTATCTAAAAGACTGGGACACCGATTATGCCTATGAAGATTACAAAATCGGCGCTATCTATGAAAGCGGACACGACCTAAAGTGGCTTATGTGTAAGCTTAACAAATACAAACAGAGTATCTACGGTAATCTTTACATCCCTTTAGACGATTTATTTACAGAATGGGAAGAATATGAAGAAAATAAGCCATATATATCTTATGACGAATTCGTAAACCTAAGATTACCTAGATCTAAGGAATATGAAAACATAGATAAAAACAAAGGTACACTACTTGAAACTATGAAAAAACTAGAGGAATTCAGAATGGATGAAAACCTTAAAGCAGGCTATGCTCCATATGATGAAATCTATGACGAATACGTAAAGAAAGGTGGTTTATAATGACAAATAAAGAAATACTGGCACTACATAGTGAAATGTTGAGCAGACCGATAAACGTAGACCCTAACGAGATTTTTGACATAGACGGCAAAAAGTGCAGAGTGGTAAAAACAAAGGACGACTCCAGCGTATACTATAGAGCAAGGTCTAATGCCGACGGTAGTTACACATTATTTATGTTAACTGACATATCTGACATAAGCCCTAGTAGGTGTGATTGTAAAGATATAAACAACGCAAAAGAAAATGCTAGATATAATCTCCTAAAAGGGCTGCAAGCGAGAACGGGCTACCTTTGGAGTTATTGCTACGTGGTAAAATATCAGCAAACTATAAGACAGAATTTATTGAATAAAATAAGATTACAGGGCAATTACACCCTGTTCTTTTACTAAAAAAGGAGAATGAAAAATGCCAACACTTATCAATAAAATAAAAAAAGAATGTGAAAGCAAATACATTGTACCAGATGTTTACAAAAAAACAAATACATAAATCAGAAAAACAGGCGAACTCGTCACAATAGACGACCCATCTAAGTTACGCCCAGATAAACTCATATACTTATCAAAATATCACAAGCCATCTGATATAATCTATCTGATTCATTCAGAAAAACCGAAAATGGATATCTGGTTTGCCATAGCAAAAAGCTAGCATTGAAATTAATAAAATTACAATAATTGAAGAAAACCATCGTGACAATCATCGTAGACGAGAATAGTGTACGTCTATCGGAAACAAATACTAAAAAAAGCATAAACGATATAGTAAAAATAACTAACAAAAATGCCTTCTTTTACATGTTAAAATCAGATATTGAAGAAATTCTAAAATCAGATGATTATAACAGAATGAATAACATAAATTTTAACGGACATAAATCGGTAAACGAGCATATTACAAAACGTGTATGCAATCTGCTCACCCGGTTAAAAAGAGCCGTTGTTAACATTTAGAGATAAGTCATTATCAAAATGTGAAAATGAATTCGTAAAAATGATTGCAAAAGACAAACTTTTAATTAATTCACTTAACTGGAGATTTTTATTAGACTTAACTAAACAACAAGCATACGAACTACCAGACGCATCCCTTGTGCGATATCAAATGAGACCAACAGAAATAAGACTTGCTCAATGTATCGTAGACCCTAATATTATTGATAAAAAATCATTTAGGGAACCTATCTGGAGTCACTGATATATAGAGACACAAACAAAAACGATGACCTTATTAAACGAACTTGCATCAAGCCAAACTACGAATCATTTATAAAGATTGTAAAGGATTATAAGGATTATAAAAAGATTGATGAGATTTACGTCAGACTCAAAAACTTATACGAAAGCTATTGTTAAGCGAAAATGGCAGCCCTATACGCTAACTATACAATAAAAACGTCTTGTAGAGTCACTGCCAGACTGCGACATCGACGAAATAAATCTTATGGCACATCACCGCTCATGGATGAAAACTTAAAACCCATGCAAATATCTAATCTATTACCATATGAAAGAAACAAACCTATCTGTGAACCAATATTAAAAATGCTTAACAAAACAGCAGTAAAACTTACAAAACAGGCTTAACAGTATACCCGACTTAGATAACATTTTAATAAAAAAATGTTAAAACAACAGATGTAAATTGGCTTGAAACATATGGTAAAGAGGCACTAAAAATATAAATAAAAAAGCATAGATGAACAAAAAGCAATATACCTGAATCTGTTTATGGGAACGCAGTCATCATTAGATGTAATCCTTATGGATAAACATTTATCAAAAATGCTGTTTGATAAAAACACTGACATAATTGAAAACTATCAAAAGCCGCAAACGTCAAATTTATAGAAAACACTTACTTAAACACAAAAAAACAATTTGGTGACAAGCACGGCTGATATGTATAATATGTATAACAGACTTAAAGAGCTAGGATTTACTGTAAAAAGCCTACAAGTCTAACAATAGATAAAATGTTTTGCACTAATGACTACTACTCCGATATAATAAAAGAAAACCAAGAGTTTGTAAACAAAGCCGTATTCGATAAAATAAAAGATGCATATAAAAAATACGAATATGAAAACGACCGCTTTATGGTAATCTCACCAGAATCGCAGGAAGATATTGTAAATGAAGGACTTGTGCTACACCACTGCGTCGCAAGCTATGTAAACAGACACATTGACGGGCTATCTGCAATAATGTTTATACGAAAGAAAGATGAGCCTGACAAACCATTTTACACAATGGAAATATGCCCTAATAATAACTCTATAATACAAGTAAGAGGTAAATGTAATTGTGGCAAAACACCAGAGGTTACAGAGTTTGTAAACAAATATAAAGCTGCTGTGTTAAAACGGAAATCTAAACGGATTGCATGTTGATAAAGCTGTGTAAAAGATTAAAGGGTGCTTTATAGCACCCTCTGTTTTTAGCTAAAAAGGAGAATTTAACATGAAACTTGCAGGACTTATCAAAGACGATCTTTCACTAAATATGCAGGTAGAGAATGCAAAGGACACAATAAAAGAGCTAATCACAAAGCTCATTGTAGAAAGCTTGCCTGTGCTTAAAGAAGTAAACAGCTATAATGTAACCTTTGACCTGGACACTATGTACAAAAATGACAATGCCACAAACACATTGTTTATAATAAAAGAACAGGATATTTTACTAATCAGAGTAAAGGTTAGAAATAACTATCTCATAACAGCTAAAACAGCTGTTGACGCAAACGGCGATTTACTGGGCGATGTGGATTTTAATTTCGAAGAATTTCTACCAAATTATGCTGTGCTGTTATACATAATAGACAAGCTAAAAGACCTATAACCTTAAAGATAAAACAACCCGCAATAATGCGGGTTGTCTGTTTTGATAAAGCAATAATCGACAACTCAGTGAAGAGGGTTTAGTTAGCCTTGCTGAGAACGGGTTAAATGCAAAGTTTTGGTTATATGGGATACTGTATGACTGGGGCTTCCTGTTGATAGTGATTGATATAGGATAGGGACAGAAGTCCTAACTGCAAGATTCGGTTGCCGGTCTATATGAGCAAAACGTCTAATCAACGAGTCGGAGCGACAATTGAGGAGATTCACAGTAAATTGGGAATCGATGCGGCGCTTAAGTTCCATACGGGGACGTATGGATTACTGAGCGTAATTCCAAAACAAGCTCTTGCCGATGACCTGGAGAAATCCGGCTATAAGACAAAACAGATTAGGGCGAGTACCACAAGGCAAATTTTGATACTTTTGATAGTGATAATCAAATTTATTGAATTCTAACAAGAAAACTGAATAACGTGGGAAAGTTGGGAGTATCAATCTCCTCAGAGTGTTAAGTGTGCGTAAGCCACTGGGGTATACAGGTTAGAACGACGGTTCGAAACCTCAGGTATATTTCCTCTGTGACAGAAAATTGCGTAATATAGGCTTTAGGTAGGGCGAAAGTCCGCCGATTGTTGTATTTTTATTACTTGGATGCGTGGCATCTGGGTAATTTTTTATAATCAAAATAGCTTACTTTAGCAGGCCAATGACAGGCTTAACGCTGTCACTGTTTAAACTGTGTATGACTCCTTTTTTTAATTTCTAGCGGGATGCCTCTAAAACAGAGGTGTTCCGCATTTTTTTCTTACTAAAAGACAGCTACACTAGCCCCATCACTATAAAATACAAATTCTATAATAAAAACATTAAAAAGCTATATATGGTCAATAACTTTCGTTTAAATTAGTTAACAAAGGACTTAACGTCCTCTGTTATTTTTATTAAAAAGGAGATTTGAGATTATGATTTTAGAATTCATCAGATTACTTAGCTTCATCAACAGGCGTATCTTTAGAAGCGAATTTGTGGAATCACTAGGCCCTACAAAGATAGTGTTTATGATGACCATAGCACTATGGATATTTATCGCTGAGTTTTACGCTTTATTCTTTGTGAGCGTAGTCACAACGCCTGTTTACATCATAAAGATAATCCATAGAGTGGTAATGAAGATTGCAGAAGTATATCGCTAAAAATATAATATAGCAGGGAAAAAAACGGTGCTCTGCACCGTTCTATTTTAGAGATGTAAATAAATTTATTAATTTTTATTCATTTTTGATCCCGATTGATATGGTAAACTATGTGAATAGCTTATCATATCAATTTTTTTGTTTAACATTTTCGTTGGTAAACTCTACACATTATTCTTTATAAACATAGTAAAAAAACACTAATTCACATCATAAAAAAATATCAGAAGCATAACATCAAAAAAATAACATATGCTAACCTGTTTTTATTAAAGTGTGCCAAGGCACACCTGTTTATAATACAAACAGATTGTTTATAACAAGACGAAAGCTCTGGTATAGGCAATCAATACGAAACCTAAGCTTGTTACATCAAAATCGTGTGAGTAAAAGGCGAGGCTCACACGGAAAACAAGCAATGCCTCACATACATAAAAAGGGGAGAATGATTATGAAAATTACAAGAAAAACAGTTTGCCGCTATCAGAAAATATGAAAGAGGTGTGGGTTATATCAACGCAATAAGTGTAGTAATACCCGTCATAGCTATCATTATGGTAACACTTCTTCTAAAAAAGCTGTTTTTGAAACAGATGTAAACAAAGGCTTACTCTACACAGCCATAGCTTTACTTTTAGAAGGTATTATGTTACTTTTTAATCAGAGTAAGAAAGACCATAAGAAACACTATGCATGAACTGGTTGATTACATCTGTCGTGACAACAATGATTTAAAACAAAGAAAGCGTTACATGACGAGATTGGTTATAATAAATACGACTTACTCATGAAATAACAAAGGGAAAAAAACGGTGCTTTGCACCGTTCTATTTTAGAGATGTAAATAAATTATGTTTATAATTTTCTTTTTCCCCATAGTTTTTAAGAAGATTGGTATGGTCAGCTATGTGAATAGCTTATCATATCAATCTTTTTATTTAACACTTTATTTTTATTCATATATGTTATAATATAAACAAAAACGAAAAAGGATTTTTAATAAACATGGCACAGACAATTTTTATGCAGATTATGAACGAGGAACTAAAGAAACGTGTCAACTTCGCAAAAATTCATAAACGTAGTTACACAGTTATGTGAACAGGCTGAAGACTTTATTGAGAATGCCGATGACATACGATACGGCACATCTGAACCCTTTGACCTGATAAATGATGAGAAGTATGCTATAACTCTAATAATAAACCCTGACATGACAGCGGAAATCAGTATCACACTAAAAGCAATCGAAAGCAATAAGCACAACCCTTACATTACTTTGACATACACTAATGCTGAGTGGTCTGCTGAAAGTGCTGTTGATTTCAACGAAGCACAGAAAAACGAGCTGATAGAGATAATCACTAGAGGCCTCGCTCCCATAACAGTAGACACAGGAAGTGATTCGCCTGATAAAGATGATTTGGTTGAAACTAATCCTGATTATAACGGTGATGATTATGAGGATGACACTGATGAAGAAATAGAGGTTTAATCTCTCTCTGCAACACTTGCCTAACAATCTATTCATAGCGTAACGCTCAAAGTCTTTCGCGTCTGGACTAAATGTGAACTAAAAACAGAAGAAGACGAAGGGAGATTGGATTATGAGGAAGTTAGGTATGAGCGTTGCAAAAAATTTTGTAGTAATGTTTGCTATTTTGGTGATAGTAGCATTATCTACACCACAGGTTAAAGCCATGGTCAGTAATACCATTGGCATTAACAAAATGGTCTGCAATAGGGACACCTTAAGGTGTCCTAGTTATTTTTTTCTAAATTAACGTGTGGTTCTAATAGTTTTTTAACTGGTTATCGACCCGATAACCTCTGTTGTTGTGCTGAATACCTTAACCGAACTCAAATCTGACATGAGCAAAATATATGCCTTTTGGTATGTATTTTGTTTTTTTTTTGCAAAAAGATAACGGGGTGAAACCCCGTCTATTATAGTCGCGGTTCCAATTCTCCAATTTGATTACGGACGGCGTAGTACGTTTACTATTATCAGAGGACCTCCCCCTTTCACTGAGATAGTTCACGGCTTCGCCGTCTTTTTTTAACACAAATCGAGCAAAGCTCGACTGTTTTTTAACAAAAAAAAGGGGAATTAAAATGATTAAAACCGACGAATTAATAAAAACAATAAGAAACATCGTATTAGACAAATATGTTGTCGATGACATAGACAGCACAGAAGTACGAAATTTACGCACGGGGGATATCACAAGAGCAGAATTTCCAAGCAGACTGTCGATATTTGATATAATAATACCAAACAAAACATACGGTTACACGAGTACAGCCATTGCTCTAAAAACAGATAACGGCTTTATAATAGTTATATGTGACATATCGATATGTGACAATAACGATATTAATATTGAAAATATAGAACAGACTGAGTTCATATTCAAAAATGATACTCTGTTTATATCCAATATAGAGACGTTAGAAAAACTTCTTTGCAGTGTTAACGCCTGACATCTTAGACGTAATAATAGATGAAAAATAACTACCCTGAAAACTGTGACCTATCTGATTTTAACTTTAAAGACCATAGCGACAGCACTTATGATATCGCAGTGAGAATTAAACAAAAATAGATAAATTGGTAGCACTAATAGAAACCCACAATCTGATAGACTACGACGGCTCAGCCACACTGAGACTAGCTCCTGCAAAAGAAAGTCGTGTGCTGCCAAGTTTATTTAAGATGATTAGCAAAAATAAACTAACCATCAGCGAAAACTGGGCTACAAACATCAGCCTAATGGTTGATTTAGACGCAAAAACAATAACAGCATACCACTCAGATATTCTAACCAACTATAGAATAATAACTGAGTATATACAAGGTGAACGAATCGAACCGGGATCACAGTTAATCATAGACAAAGAGAGCTTCGGGGGAACCTATCTGGAGAGCCTCATTTGCGATGACGATAGAAAAACAGAGATGCTGTTAGAAGCTCTAATGCAGATACACACGGTTAAGAATATCGAACAGATATTAAAAATCATAAAAGACCGTCCTGATGCAAACAATTTAATCACATTGATAAAAAACGGATGTGATATAACCGATATTCTAAAACATGACGGTTTTTATACCGACATACTGCCCCTTATAAATCACGAGGATACATACAACATAGTCTCTTACTTAAGAAATAAGCTGAGCAAAGATTTGATAAGATTTACGGCGAATTTGTTAAGTAAAAACAGTAATGCCCGCCATCAAATTTACTATATGATGACAAACAATCTACCTGTGATACCGATAATAAAATCAATTTACAAAACCATTACAAAAATTGAAAAGAGATTTGCTGATGAGCCTGACATAAAGACACTGCTATGTGATATAAAAAGCAGTAGCTCATATACGCTTAAAGAAAGGCTTAAAGAGATATATGATGCACCTGATACAAAGACTAGAAAACATAAAATAACAGACCTCATCTTTGAATCAAAGTTATCAGAATTTGCACAGCTGTTAACACACAAAGGCTTCATAAAAGCACTCTCTAACAAAAATATAAGCACAGGCGAGCTAATCAGTAAAATAAACAAAATTACTGAAACAGGCTACCAATCTAGAAGATCGTATGATAATGTGTTTAGATATTATTCGGACATGGTCGATATGTGTGATCAGCTAAACAAGGCAGGCATATCAGCAACAATACCGAAAAAGTTAGAGCTGTATGATATAATAACTCTACATGACAGTTTTATGACCATCATAAATGAAAGAAAAAACGAGATAAACAAAAAAGCCTTTGAAACAACAAGAGGTGATTACTTAAAGTACGAATTTAAGGATGAAAACTTTTCAGCGGTAGTGCCTGAAGACGGAAACGCTTTGTATGAAGAAGGGATAGCCCTTAGCCACTGTGTTGCGTCATACACTGAGCGTTTTATAAAAGGAAAATCAGCAATACTGTTCATTAGAGAAAACTCTGCCTTAGATAAGCCTTTTTACACCATGGAAATAAACACTAAGACTAACGATATAGTACAGGTAAGAGGCAAACACAATATAAGCATGACAGAGGATGTTGCTTCATTCGTAAATAAAATGAAAACAAAGGTACTAAAAGAGACAACTTAGTGAGGCTGTCTCTCTTTTTTATAAAACAGGTAAAACCACGTGACTGATAAGCGAACTTTGTTCGCCTGTTTTTTAGATAAAAAAAGGAGCCGTATTATGACAATTAATCAGAAAATTAAATTACTTGACAAATGTGTAGACGCATTTGATAAGTTATCACATCTTGAAGGACTGTTTACCAGACTCAGCCCTGTTGCAGACGCAGTGTTATTTACAACACCTGATTATATAGCAGATGCTATCTTAGCCATTTCGCTTGATAAGCCATACGAGCTTGACATTCACATAAGAAAAGACAATCTGGCAAAGGCGGTAACTATGCTTAAGACTTTGAATGTAGATACACAGGTGTTGTTTAACTGGTTAGATACCGTAATAGACGAGTTAGAGGACTGGGTTAACTTTATACTCAGTGATAAGCATGAGAAACTCTGTGACTTATCATTCGAGTTATCTGATAAAATAGAAGCATCTGATGCCTGCCGTGACGAATTTACATTATGTAGTGCACACTGCGACAATTCAGAAGTGGAGCTCAAATGGGAATGTGGCTTTTTACGGATATACGTAAACAATAATTACATCGAGACACCCGTTTACAAAGAGTTCCCAAAATACTGTGAGTTTCTCACAAGACACGGTATACGTGTAAACGATCTAGTGGACACATTGACAAACATGTTAGAACAGTTACTTGATAAATAAGAGAAAGGAAGTACTTAAAATGACTATAGATACATTATTAAGCAATCTGTCAGAAAAAAAGATTGATACCAAATCTGCAAAAGAGTTGCTGGAAATTTTTAACAACATCGTAAACGGACTGGAAGACTTTTTTAACAGAGATACAGAGCCTACTAACGAACTTAGTAATGACATGGGCTTTACCATACATACAGGCAGGGCTATATCACTGGCGTATGCGAAGTGTGTAGAACGTATAACAATAAGCCTTCCATACTCAGAGATAATGAGAAATAGAACACTGGCTGAAATTATAAGCGACAACATTTACGCCAAAGAAGATATCATTGATATCATAAAGAAGCTGTCAGTGTTTGCTGATACCGACAAATAACATAAGCAAAGTGGCAACTGTAAAAAGTGCGGTTGCCACTCTGTTTTTTATAAAAAGGAGCTATAATATAGGAGGAAATATCATGAAAACAATCAAACTAGGAAGAGAAAGTCTATGTAACAGACCCTTGTTACACGCCTGACAAGTGGTGCTGCAACAAGCTAACAGTTCTACCTGGAGAATACCTTGTAGGCATGAAACTAAACGCAGATGAACGCCCAGCACTCCTTAGTGTCACTCATTCAGACTATATAAACAAACGCCTTAACTATAAAAAGGCAGACTTTTATGTATGCGTTGACTCAGGACAGGCAGGCGTTGTCAGTAAGCGCTATTATGACAGATGTCACACCGCACAAAATTTTGATGAGTTCTACCACAAAAAAGTAGATACTTGGATAATTGCTGAAGTAGATGCTACTGATGAAGAAAAAGCTATTGCAAAAGAACTTTACGACATGAATATGCAAATTGCCGACGCTTTTAACAAAAACAATATTAAAATAGCAAGAGAGATTGTAAAAAAACAGCGTGACTACCAAGATGAACACCCTTGGTTTGATTACATCGAAATCATAAAAACAGGTAAAACAAAAAAGTTCATAGCAACCCTTGCTACACCTGATAATAAAGGTGCATTTACAATCACATCCCACGGTAACGGCTCTTACAAAGTAAGGCTTGCTAAAAACAAAGCGGGTGAAATCGTAAGCATACTGATTATATATGATTAAAAAGGAGGTGTTCTTATGTATACACTAGAAGATATTAAGGACAACATAAAGGAAAACGGAAAGGTGACGGTTACCTTCTGTGACGATATCGATGATATATGCTTTACTCGTGAACTAAGTCCAGAAGAAGCATTGTATGAACTAAACAATAACAGTGACGCTACTGTCTAGTACTATCAAACTCACAGTATAAGTATGCTGTGAGTTTTGTTTTTTAATAACATTAAAGCGGGTTACAGCCCGCCTGTCTTTAGCTAAAAAGGAGACTAAAAAATGATTAACATAAAGGTAATTGAGGACTTTTGTGATAAAGTAGGATATGATCCAATAGATTCAGAACCCGGATTCAAACCTTTAATAGGATTTGAGCTTGATAAAGAAAACCCGGGGAGAGGTGTTACAGATTTTATCAAATACCTTCATAGTAACAACTACAAGCTTGACGACTACTTGAATCAAATGAATGTCGAAATAGACTGCGTTTATTTTACTTTCCCAGACGATTACTACGCATTTTAAGCATAATAGGCAGGCTTAGACCCTGCCCATTATTTCTTTTGTGCATAAACACATTTATTAGATATAATAAACTATATTTATTTTTAACATAAAATAAAGCGAATTTCATTCGCCTGTCATAGTTTATAAAAAAAGGAGCTTACGAATGACCAAAAAAGAGTTAACAAAAGTTATAAACGACTGGTTTGACGGTGTTAAGTACATTACTGAACAATGGTTCTTTGAATCAAACCAGTATAAAAATAAAGGTGACAAAACACCCAGATTTAGCACAAATTGCAGACGCTTTAACAACAAAAAAACAGTGTGCCGGATGACACAATTATACTTTTTACGGAGAAAAAGACAGAAACCGGGATTAACATTTATAAAATCCAATTAGAAGAACCTATATCCGAAGAAAGTAAAAGCCTAGTCATAAAGAACACGGCAATGCTTTCATTAGTCATTAATGATGATGAAATCACACACACAACTAAAAATCAATCGTTGTTAAAAAAAGAATCAATATTACATTCAGCCTATGCCATAAACGACACACTTATTAACTTTTTCACAAGAGATAACACGACCGCGTCAGATCTTAATATATCGCAGCCGTCAATAAATACCAGCCTTTATGATTTCATACACCTTACGGAGAACGCACTTCGTTTGCATATAAAGCGAGACGATTTAAGGAAAACCAAATTTAAAGCCTTTATGAACAACGCTTACGAACTGATAATAAAAGACCCCGGACGCATGGGTATAATTAAAAATAGTAAACCTAAAAGAAAAGACATCATTCTATTATACGAGTAACGTATTAAACGGTTTTTACATAAGGAAAAATATCACACAATATGATGACGCTATCATCAAAAACGATACCGACATAGACAAAAACAGCTTCAAAAATACATATCTTGACTTGATACCAAAAAGATATGAGAAAAACTATAAATATTCTTACCTTATATCCATATGCAGAACAATACATAAAGGCATTAGTAAACGAAAGTATAAAAGACTGGTATATACCACAAAAAGATACTGCACTAGATGTCGATGCTGTAATGTTTATTAACAGAATAATAAATAATCTGTCAAAAGAGGAAAAAAAGATCACTACAATATATATGCAGAGGATATATTTTATCTTTTTAACAGACTACACCATGATGACGCAAAAATTTATAATCACCATAATACTAAATCACGGAAAAACGGTCAATTCGATACCAAATAATCCTAGTGCTAACGCCAACGCACGGATAATAGTCAGTAAATTAAGAAATGCCGGTAAAATAATAAAGCATATTGTTAAAAAGACACCTGACGCAGAGAAAACAATCCTGCAAAAACACCTGCTGTTATAATAATACAGCTTTCAAGGCTTTTGTTAAAAGAATTTTTAAGGAGTTAAAAACTGCAAAAAATGATTACGAAACAGCTCTTTATCTAAGTCTTTTCTTTAACAAACACAGCTTACTGCCGTTTGTTTTTACAGGAAAAGATAAAGACGGAGGTAACATCCTAAGCGAAAAAAGAACTCTTTTAGAACTGATAAATCTTGCAAACAACGAAGCTGCACAGTCAAGACAGTATGATGTATTTGCTGAAACAATACGTCTATATAATGACACACTACAGATGGCGAATGTGCTAATAGAAGAAAACATAATCGACTCCATACCAAACGATATATCTATTACAAAAATACAGAATACGCATGACAGGTTGGTTAAAATATTCAACCAACACAAAATGATTATCAATGAGGCAAGATTTAAACATGCAAGAGATAGTTACAAAAAGTTCCTGTTTGAAGACGAGACCTTCACTCTAAGACTGCCTGATAACAATGACGACCTTGTTAAAGAGGGTATTGCGCTGCATCACTGTGTTGCATCTTACACAAATGCTTTCTTAGAAAACAAATCGGCTATATTGTTTATACGCCATAAAGACAATCTGGATACACCTTACTTCACGATGGAAGTTAACCCTACAACATACAAAGTTGTACAGGTTAAAGGAAAACACAACACGCAGCCGCCAAAAGAGGTAAATACGTTTGTAAAAAAGATTAAAGACCATTATCAGACAGATATCATCGCAAAAAATGATAAACAATACCACGACAAAGCCTGTTAAGCACCACAGGTATAAAGCCCCTTCCCATATGTGTGGAAGGGTGTTATCTTAGTAATTTCAGACAAGAAGCTTCCACTTATGCAAAAGTTTTACTAATTAAAACAGCTTACGCTGTTCTGATATTTTGCTAAAAAGGAGAATTGAAAACATGACAGAAATTAATAACACTAGACGAATTAGGAGACTAGAATTGATACTATGGCGTTAAATGGAGCTGAACTTGCCAGTGACAGGGATGAGGATATCTTTAACATTTACAACAGCGTATCAGAACTGTTTGTAAGAAAGGTCAAAAACAAGGCTTCCCTTACTTACGGCAAAGATTACATTATGAAAGATAAATACCACGCGCTCTACAAGGAAAGCTTTGTGACAAATATCTTAAACGAGGTATTTGAGAGAGCAAGTCATTACGCTTTTTAAGAATAAGCGCACTCTTCCTTACGGATGAGTGCTTTATTTTTTATAACTGTGATGCACAACTTAAAACGACAGTGTGTCGTTCTGTTGTATAATATAAAAAGGAGATGTGACCATGAACAAAACAGAACTAAATGAATTGAGAAACAACGTTAAAGCAATGTCCCTTAGCAAAAAGTATGCATGCATCGACAAAATAAAACAAAGCCTTGCTGCACTTAACAACGAAGCTGCCCTTAAACAAAAATATATAGACTTTATAAACAAAGAGCTGTATAATATAGCTTCAGGAAAAAGCCTCATTGATAAAGACCTGTCTGTTTCAGTAAGGATAACCGAAAACAAAGTACTCGCTGAAATTAGTGCAGAAGAACTGTGCTGGTACTATAGTGTAAACAACATGGCCGTAGTTTATACCTGCAAGGATAAAATCGTAACTGTTTCAAAGGGCGATGACGCTGACGCAGGCCTTAACGCTGTTCTTACAAAAATGAAAGAAGCAAAGCAATATGAAGATATTCCACGACCTCTTCATACATACGGTGAACGAATTAAGAACAGCACTGGGTATATCTGCCGTTAAGGATGAAACCTTTGAAATAACAGCGTCCAAAAACCTTATTATCAAAAAGCCTGAACCTTTAGTATTTGTGACTGATATCAGAGACTTGTTTGAAAATGACGGTTTATACGTAAAAATAAACCAAAAAACACTTATGCAAAAGGGCGATAAGCTAACAAAGCTAATTGAAATATTTGTATCGACAAAAGAGGAATAATATAATATGAATCTTACACCAAAACGCGAATAACCTCTTAAAAATTTACCACCTTAGTCCTGGCAATTTACAGTATCGCGCAATACTGTTAGGCATAGTTCCTGAAACAAGCATATTAAACCCTTCAGACGATAGCTTTTATTCATACTAAAGCTTGCTGCACCCATATCTATAGGTATTTATATGCTGATACAGGCGGTAGGCACCAAATATGACATAAAATCTGAGAAAGTTTTAAGAGAAGTAAAGCTCATAATGAACCTGTGTGAAGAAGAACACGACAAAATACTAATCATAGAAAGTATGATTAACGATTATGAAAAAGAACCATCTTTTACCAAAAGAAAGCGTATTGAAGATGAGCTAAACATCACAGGTGACGCTAACATAAGCAAAGCAAAATCAGTGTTAGCCGATTTCAAAGAAAATATAACCTATATAAACAACACTGTTGCAATGTTTGTATTAGAAAGCATATCAGAAGATGTAAGTCAAAACATGATTACAAATGTAATCAGTGAAGTGACACCAATACTTACAAATATGGTTCGTGCAAACAGCGTATGTAAAATAAACGACGAATTTTTAAGCACTTACAAGAGACGAAGCCTTACTGAAACAAACGAAGTTCAGAAAGTGCTTAAAAATTATGTAAACGCACTCAACATAAAATAAGAAAGGGGTTATATAAAACACATGCTACTTACAAAGCTCAAATTCAACACTGATTTCAAGAGTTACAAAGCAGGTAATACCTGCATCATAGAAGAACTGACAGACGGTACTGTTTTAATGGGTGGTGAGATGACCATGCTAAAAGAAGTACTAAAATACTACGGTGAGCCTTTCCAGATAGAGATTAACGGATGGGAAGAACTTACTGTAACGGATGCAAAATTAATTAATGTAAACGGACAGCCAGTTTGTAAAGGTACCACTGTCTACTACATAACAAACAACAACAAAGTAAGAACAGCTACACTTATCGGTGTAAAATATGACTGTGACGGAAAAAAATACATAATTGAAGACGAGTGGAAATTTTCTACTGAAAATGTATATACTAAAAGAGATGATGCAGGGTTAAGTGCCGTAGATAACTTCAGAGATGAAGTTGCAAGCCTTAAACTGAATGTGTATACACTAGAAGACTTGTTGGAGTTTCCCATCGGAAAAGACCTTAGCGATTATGATTTAAACCCCGCTAAGACAGCATACGAAGAACTCTTAGCCGACCTGAACTTAGATAACGACATCAGAACTGCTGTTCGGTTTTAACAACTTTGCTAAAGGCTTGTTTTGTAACAAGTCTTTTTTTTTGTTTAAGCGGGCATACGCCCGCCTGTTGAAAGTGTGAATAACCTTAATCTTAAATAATACTATATTCCTATGCCTAGACCTCATCACTAAGCGTAGTGTATAGTATTTATTTTTTTTTATTTTCACTAAGTCTACAAATAAGCGACACTTCGTGTCGCCTGTTTTTAGCTAAAAAAGGAGATTTACTTATGAGAAAGTTATCAAACACCATTTACGGGGCCACAGATAATACCTTTACCCGTGAAGGACTACCTGCTAACTGTACTGTCATCACACCTGATAAAGAATTCAAAGTAAGAGACGGTATTATTACAGAAACAGAATTCAAACCTGTAACATACTTACTTGAGCTTTACGAGAATATAAAGCACACTCTAATGGATGCAAAGAAAAAGGTTTTCGACTTTTATGAGTGTGATGAAATTGTCTATTATGATACCTATCCAATGCACGATGATATTATAGTAAACCTTAACGACTATTCGCTTAGGTTTAAGCATAATAACAAAGCATTGTTAAACCTTGACGACTTAGGCGTGATGTCAAATGAAGCCCTTGCTGTACTTGACAGCATACTAAGAGAGGGTGTATTCAAGACTACCCTCGAAATACTTAACGAAGAGGGCGGTAACTTTGAAACAATCGGTAACATAACTGTAGACAAAACTAACGAACTCATAGACGAAATCAAAGACCATCTTTACGCTCTTGACGATAAAGTAAATGCATTTGTATCAAGATTTGACGACTACAGCGAGGGCATACCGTTAAAACATCTTACAGAAGAACATAACGGAAACCGCCGTTACATCTTAAAAAAGAAGACCATGTTAACCGATATTCTTGATTGCTGTAAAGAAGATTCAGAAAGCGTGCATATGTTAAATATGTTATTTGAGATTATGAAAGGATTGCCTGACGATGTAGAAAACATTATATACGACAACATCGTAATCAAACGACAGAATTCTAGCATAAGCATAACAACCGTAAAAGAACTTCACTCAGACTTTAAGATAAATGTAACAGATAAAATAAGAGAACAATACATGTTGTTCGATAACTGTTACATAAACATAAGGTATGTTATGAACACCTTATTTAAGACTGTAACTTATGAATCAGTGCTACAGATGTATGTAAAATATAAAAACACTATTTAAATAATTGACTAAAAGAGGTATCTCTTAGGGATATCTCTTTTTTGTTATTTTGACACTCCACACGACTTTAGTTGTGAGATTCTTGTTTCGACGACCACTACATTGCTGCAAGAGCTTTAGTTTTACACGGTCTCCACAAGCGTAAATTCCCGTATGCCCTACGGTACTATTTATGCTTTAGGCTACGGATAGCCCTTTGTTTAGTATGTTTATACTTGCGTTAGTGTCTCTGTCATGTTTTGTATGACACTGAGGGCATTCCCAGCTACGTATAGCGAGATTCTTTACAAGAGGGTTTTTATACCCACAACAACTACAAGTCTGACTACTTGGATACATAGTAGGAACTTTGATTATATTGTTACCATACCATGTAGCCTTGTATTCAAGCATGGAGAAAAATTTACTCCACGATACACTCGCTATGGCTTTAGCAAGTTTATGGTTGCGTATCATCCCCTTAACGTTAAGGTCTTCTATGCAGATAGTTTGGTTTTCGCTAACAAGCATAGTTGACTGTTTCTGAAGGAAATCATTACGCTGATTGGTTATCTTTTCATGGACTTTAGCCACACGGATACGCTGTTTATTGCGGTTATTCGAGTCTTTCTGCTTACGTGACAATCTGCGTTGTTCACGAATGAGTTTATGCATAGACTTTTCAAGGTATTTAGGATTATTTACGACATTGCCGTTGCTATCGGAGTAAAATTCTTTAATACCTACATCTATGCCTACCGTACAACCATTATTAGGGCACAGTTCAGGTTCGAAATCTACATTAAGCACTACAAAATACTTACCCGTAGGAGTTCTTTCAATCGTGACATTGTTAATATGTCCTACTTCCATAGATTGCCTGATTTTTACATATCCAAGCTTAGGAAGTTTAATATATTTGCCCACAATACGGATGTTATCACCTTGATTGATAGTTCTATAGGATTGATGGTTATTATGTTTACTCTTAAACTGAGGATGTCTTGCACGTTTCTCAAAGAAATTTTTGAATCCACGGTCTAGGTCTCTGAGAGACTGTTGCAGAGCGATAGAATCTACATCTTTAAGGAATACAAAGCCTTCCTGCTTCTTGAGTTCAGTAAGCATAGCAGAAGTCTGTGTATATCCAATCTTTTGACCATTGACAAATGCATCGTTGCGCATAGCAAGACCTTTGTTGTAGATGAACCTGCAGCATCCGAGTGTCTGATTTATTAAGTTTTGTTGCTCTTTATTAGGATATGCCCTAAACTTAACACCTTTATTCATTTAAACACCTACGGTCTTGTTTTTTTTTTGAGTATCAACATACCATTTAATTGTTTCGGAGCTTACATTACCTGCTGTACTTACAAAGTAGCTGCGAGTACATAGACTCAGCATAGCTCTAAGCTGTGGAAATTCTTCTCTTAAAAGCAATGACGTACAACCTTTAATCTGCTTCATAATATTTGGAATGCTCATAGTAGGCAGTACACTTACAAAAATATGTACATGGTCTATATGGCATTCAAGAGCAAGGATTTCAATTCCTTGCTTACTACATTCAGCAATAGCAAGTTCCTTAAATCTGTCCTCAACGCCTGGGATATTGAATATCTTCCTGCGATATCGGGGACAGAACCCAAAATGGTAGTTAATCAATAATACAGTTGTTTTGGTATGTTTATACTCATTCTTCATAAATATATAGTAACATTTATATAGATGTTAGTCAATATATTATCTACATATACTTAAAGAAAAAGCGGGCTATCATCCTCACGGTTAAAACCGTGGGTTTTCTCGCCCGCATAGGCTATAAAAAAAGCGACACCTTGTGTCGCCTGTTTGTTGAATAAAAAAAGGAGCGTTAATTATGGAAAAAGAACTTAGCTTTAGAGAACTTAGTGACAGATTTATCGGCGAAGACGATGCTACACACGAGCATTACAGAGATAACGACCTCGGATTTGGCTACTGGGACGATGAGTTCAACCCTGACGAAGATGATGAGTTGGAAAACTAACCATACACATCAGACTGGGGCGACTATAAGACAGCAGTTTACAACATAAAATAATAAGAAGAGAGGTACAAAAACATGGCAACACAAACATTTAGCGAAGCTTATAACGACAGTGAAGAAATGATAATAATGAAGCCTGACGGAACAGAGGTATCGGGCTTTTACTGTGACCCTAGGCTTGACAGATTCACCATGCCATCAGGATGGTATGCATACGACATAAGAACAGATGACGACGGTTGCGGTATCTTTGTAGAACTCTGCCACAACTATGTTCTTGTAAATAGCGGTGGTACCTTCTTCACACAGACAAGGATTACTGAACTTGATGAAACAGGCTCTTATGTGGAGTTTCTAATTGATGAAGAAGATTGGGTTCGCTGTCATGATGATGACTGTGAGCCTTTAGTGCAGGACGAACCTGAAAAACTATTTGGTTACAGCTTTTGCTAAATAATTAGTGTACACATATAGTGTACACTATATTTTTAACAAAAAAAGGGAAACAAAAATATTCAAATCTATCGAAAAACCAGTGTCACATAACACATACACTAACTAAAAATTTCAACACGGAAGATATAACAAGCTTTCCGTGTTTTTATTTAAACGAGACCATCGTTCGTCTGTTAAATAGCTAAAAAGGAGGAATTAAACCATGGGACACAGAACAACCGTAAATGTAAACGTAAAAATTAATGATTTCATCAATTATTCAAAGGCAGGAAAGGTATTCAGCTTACTCACATTGCGCAAAATGGTTGACAGCTTGTCAGATACACCTGTAGAAGATGAACCATACAACACATTTACATCAGTGATGCACGTAATTGGAAAAGACAGTATCAACGTCATCCAGAATTATGAAGAGCTTTATCTTGTGATTAACACAAGACTTAAGAACTATAATAAGGAAATTGAAACACTGGCAGACGCAATACATAAGTTCTTCCCTTATGCTGAAGGAACAATACTCACAGTTGAAGATGAGCATCATCAGCCAGAACTTATGTTCTTCACAAGAAACGGCCTTATTGACGGCGCCAACGGCATTGGTAATGTAACGTTTGACATAGACAATGGCGTTATGCCTTATGTAAAGGCAGATTTTGACAGCGAACTGGAAGCTGACGAAGAGGATGTGCTTGACAAATTTATAGATAACTTCATGTATGCTGATTACACATTGACTGATAAAGTACAAGAAATTGTTGCAAATCATGTAACAACATTTTAAAATAACTGATGAGGGGCTGGTTCAATAGACAGACTAGCCCTTCATTTATCTACTGATTGAAAGAAAAGAGGTACACTTATGAGAAAAGTACAATACAAATTAGACAATGATATCATCTCAACACCAGTCTACACAAAAGAAGAAGTGTTGGAACTATTTAAAATACAACCCGGTGAATGTAGGATGCAAAACAAATACATACAATATACCGTAACTATGATGGAGGGTTCTAACAGAGACGAAAAACTAAAACAACTCACAGAAAAACTTAATACATTAGCGGATGCATTTGCTGACGCATTATGTTATGATGAATACCTTGATATCGAAGTGTTTAACATAATGCGTACTTTAGCAAATAACGAATCGCTTACTAACGTGGTTCATATGCAGAGAGGCTTATGGATGAATGTAATAAACTAACCAAGGAAAGAGGTCAAAAAATGAAAGTATTAATAGAACTCGCTAAATATTTAGAAAACAAAACAGCCTATGTGCCGGATTTCAAACTCTATATTTACGGTAATGGCCACGACGATGAATACGGTCTTCCCTGTGATGAATTTGAACTATGCATTAAAAACAGAAACACTCTACAGCTTGAAGTACATACTAAAGATTTAAGCCTAATAATCACAAGAAGCAACGCCTATATGCTTCAGGAAGTGATAAAAGAAAGGCTTAGTTTAATAGGCGACCCAAAACAAATGATGGATGATATGCTAAAACAGGTAGAAAATTCAATGGATAATATCAAAGCCATAGTAAACGAATACTCAAGCGAAGAATCAAAAGATGCTTATTATGAGCTGATGACACTAAAATCAAAAGCTAACGAGATTGCTAATAACTGGCAGACAATGGGGCCGTACAAAATATTCAACATTAAAACAATTGACATACCTGAAATAAATGGAAGCATTACCATGACAATGTCACTTGATAAAACGGATATCGCAGGCCCTGTAGGAGTCTTTTTCGATGTCGAATACGGAAAATCAAATAAGCTTCACTGGAGCAGTTCTATAGGGTGTAAAGAACTGGATGAAAACGACCTTGTGAACAAACATATCTGCATAAGTGCTTATGAAAGCTGCAAGAAGGCTCATAAACGAAGTATCTGCAAATGACTGTCACCTATTACAGATTTTAATAAAAAAATATGTGCATAACAGTAGACAAAAACGACAGTGAAATAAAAAGAAATGGCGTCAAATATTTATAAAATGATAAAAATATTAAGAGACACCGTTGATTCGCCGTATAGTGTAACCCTTATAAAGAAGCCTGACTTTGCTGTGAATGTACTACAGACAACTACTTTACAAATAACGCTTGACGTTTTACTGATAATTTTTATCAAACTGATACAGAAAACGATATTGCAGTAAAAAAATATGTAGTCTTTTAAACAACCAGGCTGTAACAGAAGATATGGTAAACGAAATAAACAAAAAGATATTCTCGTTTATATATGGTAAACAGGTTTAATCTAAAAAGGTGATGCATAAAGTATCACCTTTTTGCTTACGCTTTAAGCAAGCTACCACTTGCCTGTTTTTTTGATAACAAATATAAAAGGAGAATTGGATTATGGAAACATACGATATGTACAAGAATAGGGAATACTTAAAAACAAAAGGCGAAATCTATATAACAGACCCGCTTGATGAAAGCCTACTGCATAAGAACGACATAACAACATGTCCTGCATTTAAGCTTAACGTGTTGCCTGGCGAATACAATGTAGACACAAGAGAAAACGACGACTATACAGTAAAAGAACTTGTTATCACACATAAAGACCACACCCTCAGAGAAAACATAAAGTACGATGAGACAGCATATCCTATAAGCAGTACCTCAGGATGCATGAGCGTAGCAAATGTTAACTATTTAGATAGTATTTCTGATATAGAACAAACTATGGAAAACATAAAACTCTACAAAGACGAATCCTTCGCACACGCAACTATAGACGAGGGTTTGCATGCCAAAAAAATAAGACATCTTTACTGGAAATCACAGGATGAAAACTTAAGCGAAGAAGAAAGAGATATGTATGACACACTCTTTGCTACAAACGAAGCAGTTTTCAGCAGAAAGCATCCTGAATATAAAAATTTTGAATGGTTTCTTCAGGCAGAGTCCGGCGGTATTAATAAAAGAGTACCACAGGTAGTAAAACATGGTTACGACGCTGTATTTACACCAACAAGATCCAAAGAAGGTGTGTATAACATGTACATAGCAAAAAGACTGTGACGGCGAAATTATAAGCATAAGAATTGATTATATGTCTGACTATTTTTACGAAGACACTACCAATTATGCTTATGAGGAATATAAGTTAGGCTGGCTTGCCGAAAACAACTTCTCAATACATAAATTACTGTGTATGGTTGAGAAATACAAGAAAACCCATTACGACAATATAGAAGTTATAATGGATGAAATGTTTACAGAATGGGAAGAATACAGCGGCAAAAGACCTTATATGTCAGAAACTGAATTTATGGAAAGCAACCTGCCTAAAGACAACAAATACAAACACATAACTGAAAAACGGCGGTACCCTTGCTTGACACCATAAAGAAAATAGAGAACTTCAGAATGACAAAGACAGATAGGCGTGGTTACGAAGCACTTGATGAAATATACGAAAAATATAAAAAAGCTGAGAAATGATTGCTAAATTTATTGACAATAGTTGGTAAACATACCCAATTGTAGACATATAAAGAAAGGAACTTACTGATGTTACGAGCCTATAAACAGAGATTCATCCAACAAAAAGACCAGATAATAAAAATCAACCAATCTCAGGGTATTTGTAGATTTCGTATAACAGGTATATTCGTGAAAACATAAATGCTCATCAAAACGAAAAACTTTTATTGCAGCTAACGCTTTTGGATAAATATGAAATCATGAGACTAAAGAAAGAGCTAGATGGATAAATAACTGTGGTCTCAAAAGCGAGAAAACAAACTGTAAAACGAGCAGAAACGGCATTTAAGAATTTCTTTTCAAAAAGGAAAGGGTTTTCCTAAGTTCAAGAAAAGAAAAAGCAAACATGATCTCTTTTTATTTTGTTAAGGACAACAAAACTGACTGTTTAGTAGAAAGACATCGAATCAAAATACCAACTCTTAAATGAGTGAGGCTTAGAAAAAGCATACATTCCTGTAAATGCTAAAGTAGTATCAGGTGTTATAACAAAAGACGCCGGCAGATACTATGTTTCCGTTATTATTGATATTGATTATAAAATCAACAACAATAACACAGGCAACGAATAGGTATAGACTTAGGAGTTAAGAATTTGCTGTGTGTTCGGATAATGCAGTTTATCCAAATATAAATAAAACAAAGAAAGTTAAACGACTTGATAAAAGACTCAAGCGACAGCAACGAAGATTATCAAGAAAACTATTAAAACATAAGAAAGGAGGGCTACTAAGAATATAGACAAACAACAGCTAAAGGTACAGAAACTTCATCAAACATTAAGAAACAAAAAGACATGATTATATCAATAAAGTAATTAATTCAATTATAAAACGAAAACCAAGTTTTATAACCGTCGAAAATCTTAATATTTTCAGGTATGATGAAGAATAAACATCTGTCAAAAGTGGTAGCTAAACAGTGTTTTTATTTATTCAGACAAAGGCTTTACGATAAATGCAAGATTAATAACATAGAGCTTAGAATAGCTGACAGGTTTTATCCGTCAAGCAAAAACATAGTTCTAAATGTGGTTTGATAAATAAAAAGCCTAAAAGCTAAAAAGACAGAATGTTTAGCTGTTCATGTGGATTACACATTGACAGAGACTTAAATGCAAGTATAAATCTTATGAATGCTATGAGGTTATACTACAGCATAACTGATATACTGATGGCTAGTCGGGAATTTGCCTGTGGAGAATTATATCAAAACGAAAGTAGTATTCATATACAAAAATCGGATTCAATGAAACAGGAATAATCTTTGATATAGATACAAATGTCATATTTTAAGTAGCAGGTAGGTTGATGATAAAACGAAGAAATGCTTGCACTACAACTAAAAAGATTTGAGAAACCGTAAAGGGATTGATCCAGACAGAAGTCTTATGATAGATGGCAAAAATGCGGGATTATAAAAACAAAACAACAAATCAAGTGTTTATTACAAAGCAGAGAAAAATAAAGACGGCAGCTATACGCTGTTTATGCTATATGATATAGCAGACTGCCGTCCAAGCCGTATGGAATGTAAAAACATAGATGTTGCAAAGAGAGCAGCAAGATATGAACTCTATCCCGGAGATGCCTCTGAATACGGTCTGCCTTTAGAACTTTTACTAAGAGGTAAAATATCGGCAAACCACAGAGTGGTGTTTATAGAGTAACAATTATACAGCAAGGGTAAAAGTCCTTGCTGTCTTTTTTTTCGCTAAACACCGTTCTGCGGTGTCTGTTTTTTTAACTAAAAAGGAGAATTATGACTATGAACATTAGCGAAAAATTAAAAGCTATTAAAACATTAACTGTAGGTACTGATAACCATACCGAAAGTGCTGTCATAACTGTCGCAAATCACATAACCGAAGAAGTAATCACAGACATTAAAAAGAAAATTAACGACCTGTCGATAAGAGTTAGTGATATAAAGGATGCATGCCAAATAAGACTTCGGAAAAATACGGCAAAGAGATAGTAAACCTTGCTATAAAAGAACTTGGTAACGAAGGCTACTATGCCGAATACACTATTTTAGACAATTTTGGTGGCTACTTTTGTTTTTACATAACAGCATCTGTAATGCGTAAGCTTAAAAACAAGCCTGATAAAGATAAGAACAAGATCGTTATAAAAGACGCAAGAGCAATTAGAAAAGTACTTGTCAAAACAGCTGTTTTAGATAGAATAAAAGATGTTGTTAACCTATTCGACTATGGCCTAAAACAAACGCTTGCAGATAATAAAACAAACGAAACAATAACACTGACAGAAGAAAAATGTAAGACTCATTAACAAATACATAGCAGCTGACATTGAAGATTATCTTGACACGGCTATGAACACAATAAAAGACTTCTGTGACGAAAATGGAATTACTATAACAAACATAAAAAAGTTGGGTGACAATCTGATATTTGCCGACCTAACCATTAGCGTCTAAACAGAATTTTTCACATTAAGAGCGTCTAGTCATGCAGAGGCTCTTTAGTTTTTATTAAACAGAGATGATATTTAAGCAAAGCTGCCACTCGTTTTAAATAAAAAGGAGATTTGAACTATGATGACATTAAAGAACATAATCACAGAGGAAAAGAAAAGAATGGATACCGAGCTTAAGATAAAGGACAAGCTCATAGACGCTATTATAGAACTTATGGACGAAACAAAGGATGAGACTGCATTTGAGACAAGCGCAGGACTTAAAGAAGACTACAGAATAAACCTTTCTAGCGGACAAGAAATGATACTAAATTTGCAGCCATAACCATCAAAAAGGTGTTTTAAAAGCCATAAGAATAGTAGCAACCCCTGACTATGGAGTTAGACGGCGAAATCACAATTACAGAATACAAATCAGAAATCAAGTCTAAAGCAGACCTTGACAGACTTTATAACATGATTAAGGAGCTGTAACTATGAAAGGAATCAGAACAAAGAACTTTGATATTCAGCTGACAAGGTCGGTCTTAGAAAACACTCTAAGGCTACATAACAACAAGCGCATAGTGTTTACGCAGGACGTGCGCACAGACAGTCTTAAGATTACCACAGAAGATGATAAGCTAATCATTGATGTGGTTGAGGGTAAACGGCACGCCCTCACGAAAAACATATTGAACTTTCACTTTTAAAAAGTTGATTTTTAAAGCGGGCTTTTAGCTCGCTTTATTTTTAACTTAATAGTAAAAACAAAGCGATTATCATTCGCCTGTTTTAATTTTATAAAAAGGAGATTAACGCTATGAAACTATTATCAAAATGTAGTATTAACGACAATGGAAACAGATATAGAGGCTATTATTAAAGAACTAAGTGATAAACATGATATATCAGGCGGCCTAGTCATCACACCAAATAATGAATATGTCATAAAAAACGGCGAGGTGGTTACAAAAAATGGTAAACAAGTACATAGATGCGCCTTTGGTTTGATTGACAGCATAACCCGTGTAAACAACCTGATAAAAGAGTGTGAACCTATGATAAAAAAGTGCCGCATATGGAGAATCACAAACCATCAGGATATGGTATTAACATCTACACTTTACTGTGGGGATTACGCTATCACAGATAATTACGGCACGACTTTAAACGATCCGACGCTTGGCTTTATAAAAGACCTCGAAACTATAGAATCCGATATATCTGTTGAGTTAAATGCCATGTTACATTGGTACAGCATGCTTTCCTCACTTAAGAACGGAGTTCTACCGGCAAATAACAATGACTTCACCATCATTTATGACACTGACATCATGTCTAATAGAAAACAAATGACTGAGGAGATACAAAAGATTATACCCCATATTGCAAAAACCCTGTATTTTGGTGATAAAGAGAATTTGCTCTTTGACACATCTTACTTCGAATCAAATTATAAAGAATACATCTCTTCTAAATACCCCTCTTTGCCGACAAAGAAAAAGCAGGCGTTATTTATAATACCTACAAACTGGTTATAGATAATGAGGAACTGTGAGAGACCTTGACAAGATTGCTAAGAAAATGGATGCCAACAAAAACAGCGTTTTTGATTACGACAATTTCAGAATCGAACCTAACAGCATAGCAAAATCTGCAGCACCGCTCGCTGAGTCTCTCACAAGAGTAAAGCGAAAACGATCCACCTGCGATCGTATCGAACATAATCTCTTTCGGAGAACGCTGCTAACTGGAAAGAGGATATGCAGCGACATAAAAGACAGAAAAGTGATTAATCCGATAGATAGCTTTTATGTTGGATTACTTTTAAACCACACTAAAGAGGTGACAACCTCTTTATTATTTTAATGAATACCAAAGCGAACTTTGTTCGCCTGTTTTTGTGAGCAAAAAAAAGGGGACTTGCTACTATGAGAATAGTTAACTACAAAACTAATGGTCAAATACAGGAGATGAAAGCCTATACGATGGATGAGAGTCTTAACGGGGCTTAAAATAAGGTCTAACGACAGCTACGGACAACCGCTTTACAGCAGAGGCAGTGATGGCAAACATGAGATCGCAATTAGTTCGAGGGACAAACCTGTCAAAACTTAGCAGACGGAAAAACTCTACAAACTTGTAAAAACTTTTTACCAAATTGAAACATGTTGCATTATGATGAATATCTAGCAGTTAGGTAATGAACATCGCTCATGGTAATCTGCAAAATCCGACATTCTACCTGAGATAATAGAACTCAGAGAAAACTCTGGGATAATGTTGTAGTAAATGTAATATAAGATGGTCTAAGGACTATCGCTTTTCTAACACAAGGTGTGTTGATTAAAGCGAACTTTGTTCGCCTGTTTTAAAAATAAAAGGAGACTTAAGATTATCGGAGGGACATACGACAGTAAATATAAATGTTAAAATTAACGAATTTGTTACAGGCACTTCCGCAGGAAAGGCTTTCAGCACACTCACTTTACGAGAAATGGTTAACAAATTATCTACCATAATTGTGAAAGATGATGGATATAAAAACATCCGTAATGGAAATGATAGGTAAGAGAGTATTAAAAGTTATCCAAAGCTACGAAGAGTACCCTCAGTATCAACTCTGCAATTGAGAACGATAACAACGAGATCGGAAACAGTAGCAAACGCTGTACATGAGGTTCTTCCCTTATGCTGAAGGCACAATGTTAACAATCTAGAAAGCACTAGTGAAATGCGGCCTGCTTCTACAAGAGCGGTATCGTTAGAGGATAATGTAAAGGATGTCAGGTTCGAACAGAAAAGTAAGACTCGTGATGCCTTATATAGACGCAGACTATGACGACGAATTAAGCTTTAGGAAGAGTATGATACTGTGACGCATTTTATCAAAGAAACTTGCAAAGGCTGATGACAGAACTGGTCGATAAAGTAGAAAATCGTTAAAGAACATGTAACAACATTTGCAGAAGTAATCTGAAAGGATATGTTATACATCCTCTTTTTAGTACTATTAAAAGCAGCCGCTCGCCTGTTATATAAATAAAAAGGAGGCTTACGATTATGTATTCAATTCAGTACAAAATGGATGTGCTCACCATTAACTTTAGAAGTTAAACGCACAGAAGAGCGTATACGTTCTTTAACACTGAAGAACTATATACGACTACAGGAAGCTAAAAGAGAGCCTCTTTGCAGGATTTGTTCCATATCACCACGATTTTAAGCTCTATAAAGTGGCACTGGAAGAACTTGACATAAACCAGATCGACAGCTATTATAACACATACACTCTCAAAGCGATGTCAGCCCGCCTATTTTTAGATAAAAAGGAGAATGAAACCATGGAAAATCACTATCGATGACTCACGAGAACTGCCACTTGTTGTTTCAAAGCATGTAATCAAACGACACAGCTATACAGCTTATGTCAGACACAAAGGCCCCTATTGCAACACTCACAGTAAACCGAAGATTTAACGGAAGATGTAGCCGCGCTTGATGTAAACAACTGCCATTTTGTGAAAAGCTGTTTTAAAAAGTATGACCTTGGGGTACCTGTTGCTGAAAACTAAAATCAGGGTATGTGACTTATCCTCTATGAGTTAAATCTTGAGGGATGCATGAATTTGGAGTTTTTTATAAACTAGAAAGGAACATAAAAATGTCAAAACTTGTTAACCACACCGAGATTAAGTGTACAAATGACGGCGAAATCATGAGCTTTCAGCTGAGGGTGCTCATAGCGTAGCAAATCTGTTGTAATCGACTCTGTAGCATCGTCATCACCAGAGTGATCTTTGGTGAGCCAAATCGACTTACTGGAGCAGCTGGACATATTCTATGTAGTAAGCCATCACTATTGATGCGTGAGCGCCACAGGAGCTAGTGAGATTACTTGCGACCGGCCGTCTGTAAAGATGAAAACGGTCGTGTTATTGGCTGTGAGAGCTTTTGCCAGGGATTTAAAGGAGGACCTCCTGAAGTGATACTTTCCATCGCCTGTTTATCAAAATAAAAAGGACTTGAAACTATGGTAACATGTTTTGAAAGAATTGATTCGCACAGTGTGAACTTATGTCATTTTCATACATAACATTGAAAATATGCCGAAATATCTGTGAGTATAACAATTACGTATTGACTGCAAACTGTGACGGCGTGTTCATGTGGCAGTCTATGACGACGATAGAAGACGAGGATGACGAAGAAAGAAAGCAAAGACACTTGACGTCACATAGAGAAAAAGCATTCTGCCGTGAGCTAGACGAGGCAGGTCTTATCGTAGAGTACGAGAAAAGAACAGATGACGCCGATATCAGCTCTTTCATAGGTATGCCTGTGGATATGGATAAATTAAATAATCCACTCTATAAAAGACGCTCTTGTAGTGCTAAATTGTTTACAAGGCTAATGAATGCGAGTTCCTGATGAGAAAGTTTTGTTCATAAAAGGAGTTTTGCCATACACACGATTTTATCTTCATGACAAACAAAGACTTCCAGTGGAATTCACCTTCACTGATAGCTATCTACCTGGGAGAGTGCAGTAAAAGAACTATGACAAGAATACTGTGATGGCATAGATGACATCTGCAGAGATTAAAGCAAGAAATGCTGTGTTTAGCACACGGGAAGCTTATTATCAGCAGAAGACTGCCGATGCCACCTTTTTACTAAAGAAGAAAGGGAATTAATATTATGAGTGATGCAATACATTTTAGTATAAACATCAAAATCAATCAGTACGTAGATTTCTATATGGTCGGAAAAAGCCTACAGTTTAATGAAACTAAACAAAATGCTTGAAATGCTTGATAAAGCAGGGGCACTAGTAGTGGTCACTTATGGACATAAAACTTCATCAAAAGGGTTCATGTATTACGGGACGATGAGGGAGCTCGCCTCGATAAATCACTGAACAGTAGTAGAAGGTGAGCTGATCTAAACAGAAGTCGTAAACGTATAAATACATTCTTCCCATATGCAGGAAGGTGTTATGACTACTAGAAAACCTGATGAATATGTTCGAAGTTATGTTCTTTACAAGATGACGGAAATGAAACCAATCGTGATAAAGTAAAAGTTTGATTTCAGACTCACAACACTGTTGACCATATATAGAAGCGATCACGATAGTACGACTCTGAATGCAGCTACGCTGAGATTCATTAGTGACTTGCAACTAAGATGATGAACAGCAGAGTGGTAAATGCTTTTGAGCGTATCAGATAAACGAAAGGTGCTAGTGTACCTCTGTTTTATTTACAATAAAAAGGCGGTCGTCTTACATGAAAAGAAAGAAACTATGCAGAAATAAGAGGCATATGGAAACGTCACGCATTCATAAACTTAGAAACTGATCACAAGAGCTGAACGACGAGCGTAGTGTGCTAGCCTATCTATGCAAAAGAACACCTGGACAGCAATCCATCACACGAACAGGTGGACTATGTAACAGATGTGATAATCGACATTGAGAAAAATATAACACGAGAAATAAAAATGAGTCTTAAAATAATCAGCAAAATATCAGGTACAACATATATGTGCCGATGCTAAAGTAACTCCACACTAACTTGCTTTATTTGATGGTTTAACCTAATATAATAAGCACATTCTTAATGGTCAACTGCATATTGATGATATGCAATGATCCTATAGCCGTGCGTATGTGTGTTCAATAACAACATTAATATAGCTACATAATATATATCTATATAAAAGCTATTTTTGAAAATATCAAGAACAACAACAAAAAGGAGAATAAAAATAGAAGCTTACAGCACTGGACAAATACCAGATAAAATAGCACAGGTCAGAACTAGAGGCAGTTCTCATATTAACCTTCTTTATCAATGGGTTTTAACTACGCAGAACGCTGACCTCGACACTAGACAACTCTTGGGATGATAATGCGCTATACTAGGTACCGCCATATTATATGTGGTGGCAGATAGCTGAATACTTATGCTGTATATCCACAAATTAAACCCTGTCTTAAAAATATCAAAGAAAAGATTGAGGAAAATAAAAGCACGCACTGATATAGGTACAATCCCAGAAATGTTCAAAACAAGCAATTCATTAGAAAAAGAAATGATCAAAACTTGAAATGAAAAGCCTTTTCAAACTTAGCAAGACGCTTACGTACAATGATATGTACATACTAAAACAAAAGTGATCATAGAACTATCTGTTTACTTGAGAGAACAGACAACTATTTAACAACAGTGAGACTATGTTCAAAGCACAAACCATCAGACACAAAAGTAAACAAACTTATGGGACATGCATCTAACATGAATGAAAACATCAAACATCTTTGATATATCAGGTAACAAAAGCGGCATCTGTGCGCATGAAAGAAAATCAGTATCAAACATGAAACAAAACCCAGATTTGAGTGCACGACAGCAATAATAAAAATATCTTAGTCATTTATTTTAAATATTATGAGTTGGGGAGGGCTGCGTGCTAGTGAAAAAGAGTTTCACTATATAAGTACTCTCAGACTGAATGTTTTGCTAACCATATAGATTTAAGTGAGCTGCTCGCCTGTTTTAGATCAGGAGATATGGATTATGTACAAGAAGAAAATATTGATAGAAACGTTGGGTTCTAACGAGAAATTTATAACAAGATGAACTTTTTCGAAAACTGAGATAACGGACAATGGTATAAGATACGCAACGAAACGCTGATAAACAGGCTAACTGAGATGTTTGACGACCCTGAAAGAAAGAGGCTTGTTATTGAAGATCACCAAAGAAAGTCACGGCTCACCGACAGCATAGCTGGTGGGCACGAGATGGATCCGGAGATATGTCATCTGATCCCCAGAGATATGTTTATATCGAATTTTCCAGAAGCAACAAAGTAAACAATGAAATGGATCTTTTTAGCTGTAAAAACTCACATTCATTGAATGACAAAAAGGCTTATGGGCTAGTTCAACAGCGGGTATCCAAAACCTGACCGTGGTATCACGAAAGAAGATATCATTGAGAAACGGTAGAAAGCCTCTTAAATATAAAAAGGGAGAACGCGTTTAACAACAACAGGAGAATGAATCATGAAAATAGAACACAAAATAGAGAATAGTCTGATTTAACAGTATTAACACGGACGCAATATTAACTTTGGAAATATCTCAATAGACGGCATTAACGGTGATTATCGTGTTGACCAAAGGCCAGACGGTGTATGGAGATGGTTATAAAATATAGAACTCGCTACCATGACCGACGAGGCATCAAAAAGAGGCTAAAGATTCTTGATAAAATCATGAAAGTATGCAATAAAGATTATAATGACGTAAGACGCCATTTAGAATCTATTCCCAATTTGACATGACCTGTAGTATTGGTTTATCCAAATATTTTGATGTATCTGACGATATACCTGTATTTTCCAATTCACTATGCTTTAGAAGACCTGAGTGCACTGGAACCTCGACTCAACAAGCGATCGTAAAAATGTATGCTATGCGGCTGGCACTAGACACTTTCAATAATGAGTTCCACACAGACCAAAAATAAAACGGCAGCTGTGAAAGAGCGACCACAATGAGTTGGGTTGAAAATCATATAAAAATGCAGAAATCAAGGATAGCAGCAACCGTTACATTGACGCAACAGACTGAAAGTGCCAGCTTCGAAAATAGCAGTATGTGCACCTGTGCAGGTACGCCATGTACATGCACATTTGTCAAGTGCACAAACGCCGTGGTTAGTATGTGATCACAGGCGTATGGGTGAGATTTATCTTTGCCTGTATCTAAGACAACATTAAAAGCGAGCTTTGCTCGCCTGCCGCATAAATAAAAAGGAGAATTAAGAACTATAGATTTACAATGGATATGATTAACGAAAACCTCTGCCCCTGAGGTGAGTACACAAAGGGTTTCATGTGACTTGCCTGGACAGATGAAGACGGCGATGAACACTATCGGCTGAACTCTAATGGAAACTTTAGATAAGCTAAACAACGAAAAACAGGCTGGTACTTCGCTGATTAAAAGGAGAAAATCAATGGTAAACGAAATATTAAAAAGAAATAGACGCCAAATTCGGCAAATGTTATACAGACATTTTCGTAATAGCTCTCTTAGACATTTCAGATACTATGGACATACTGTCTCGACCTTAAAGATAAGTTCGAGAGAGCCTTGATGAGAGCACGTATGATGCAGAAAAACAGTGAAAGTCGCAGTAGACACTATGTACTTCAACGATAAATCATTTATAAAAAGTGAGGTTGTGGGATGATAACAAGTGCAAAACCGGTTTAAGGCAGCATAAAGCAGGTAACCTGACATGACTCTACTATTACCAGTGGAGCTGCTAACGATCATAGAGCACCGCTTTGGCGAGTGTACAGCAGACTTTTCGTGAATGGTTGCGGCAGAAAATAAAAGACTACCGACGATGAAATAAACCTTTCGCATATCCGACGTTTGAAAAGTCAAACATAGAATACAAAGTCAGTAGCAAAACGCATATCTGTTCTTCTGAGCGAGGACTTCTAAAGTAAAAAGAGGGGTTGCCTGACTTCGACGTGGTGAGCTTATGCGGGGAAAGAAGTTTCGCTCGCAACACTCTAAATCAGGAAAAACATAATTGATCATCAGCAAACTGAGACAAAAGACAACATCGTCCTCGTAGACGAAACAGTAAGAACCGGTTTATGCCAGGCTGATAAAAACAAGAGGTTTTTCCTATATATCATAAAGGAGGATGCTATAGAAAAATCAGCAATCCTCAAGGTGTACCATTTCATAAAGATGCTGACCGTGAACTGTATAAAGCAAAAGATTGCTTAGGAATTCCTATCTTTATGAATCGAGATTGAGACCTGATTAAAACGGAGGTATATATGCTACGAAATGAAAGATATTGAGACCAAAATCAATAAAGACGGAAAAGGTACGTAACATGACGATGACATAGACGACATCACTTTTTACCGAAAAACTGTCGCCGGAGAAGCCCTGTATCAGCTAAACCACAATCCGGACGCTTTGCTCATATAAGTATCTGGGTTTATAAAGAGGTTAGATACCCTTCTGCGATTATAATGAACAATCGTCAGCGAACTTTCGTTCGCCTGTTTTTCTAACTAAAGGAGACTTTCAAGTATGTATAAAGAGGCTATTATAGAAATTTACTAGAAGACCTCGTGCGTGAGGAGTTAAAGACGATTATTCAACAAACGAAAGACGCGATATCGTAAAGGCGCTTGTAAATTATGCAGAAACTTTTGTCGGTCATCCATCAGACGAACTTGTTGTCCGCATAATGAAAGCCATAGAAAACAACATAAAAGGATTTATAATATACGAGGGTTTCATACCCATCATATGTTTTATTGCAAATGAGCACCAGGATTAAACAGGTATACCCGTCTGTTAGTTAAAGATAAAAAGGAATTAAGAACTATAGACGATATAGAAAAACTGGACACGCCATCGATTGGCTTAAGACAAAGAGACTCTTACTATGGTTTACGTAGCATCTATAATCGTTGCTATAGGGATGTAACACCACCCAGGTTTATCATAAAGAACATCACCGGTAAACATCTTTGACAATAACATACATAGTGCCATCTTATTATCAGCACAAGACTAACGGAATACCATTACCGGTATGCCGAAAACACCTAATAGAACACAGACTGCAGAAAAATATTACAAAAAGAACTCGTAGACAAACGGCTTACAGGGCACTATCTTCAGGGTGACACTATGACTTATATTTACGCTACGCAACAATTAGTCAGATACACTCTTGCAGAAAACAAGTATGACGATATCCGTTGTACGATACTGGGAAAATAAACCTATACGCCACATTAGCCAGACGATGGCTACTGGACGCTGTGCTATTCTAACATGAGTTTGATAAAGATATCTAAAAGAAAAGCATCAAAACAGGTAGCGACAGGATTGCTGATACAGTAAATCCCATGCGATGAACAGGCTGGATGGCTACAGCATAAAAGCGATTAACGATGACCTAATAAAAAGATTTGAGAACCAAACCGTTCACGGCGCTGCAGAACCAGGTAATTGATGTATTAGTAAGGCTGTGACCGACAATGTGAAAAAGGATAACCTATGAAAACATTAAAAAGTTAAAGGACTGTCGAAACAGTGTTGATTTCTATGATACTCGTAGTTACCTGCAGACTGTACAGAATTCGTAATGGGATTTCTCCTGCTGCTTAAATGCCTAACGCACACTGGCAAGCTGATAATTATGAGCTGGAGCAAACATCTTATGGATAATGGGTGTAATATGGGGACTAACAATCAGTTCATTATTATCTTCATAACAGCGCTGTTATCTACAGAAGTCGTAGTATCTGTGAAATTTGTGGCATGGATGAAAATAAAGGCACATATTCGAGCAGATATCAAAAGCTAACAGCCTGGGATGACTCCTGTCAGAATATAGTGACGAAGAGCAAACCTGTAAAAAGAAATCACAAAGAAATTGAAAAACTCCCGACTTATCAGCTAGACGACTTTAACTATAAAGCCACCGTCGGTACAGTCGGAGAATGATAAAACGTTGCTAAGGACTTCATATTGCTACGCATGAATGATGCTATGGGCTATAGTTGACAAAGAATTTAACAACACACGATGATCCAAGACATCAGCTGACATCACGATGGAATCTATAAACGCATATAGCCGCAATGTAAAACATGTCATGCAGCCGGCACCGATTATGAGCGTTACGCATGAAATGATGAAGGAGCGATTCGCAAAACTAACCATCTTGCCGGCTATATGCTGAAAGGGATTAACCCTTCAGCACTATTTTCGCTGTGTTTGGCTAAATTAGAACCACGACGTTTACAGGGGGTATATATGGTTTTTATTTGGTTGTTGGGACTTATTTTGGCTAAATTAAACCACTATTATACTAAGCCAAAGTATTTGGTTTGTTGGTGAACTTTGAGCAAAGCAAAATGGTATAGTCATGGCTTTATTTACTTGGTTAATAAAAGCCAATAATTGGTTTTCAGTTGGATTTATTAAAACCAGTGGTTTTATTACGCTAAATATGGCCTATAGTAAAAGCCAATTAAAAGAGCATGTTGTTCGTTGCGTGAACAAAGTGACTTTAATTGAGCTTTAATTTGGTCGTGAGACCATTAAATGGTTTTATTTGGATAACTTTTGAGGCAATTAGAGACCAGTGGTTTTAATTTGGATTAATAAAGCCAATAGTGGTTTTAATTTGAAAGCAGTATGACCACTGGTTTTATTTTGGCTAAAATGTAATTTGTCGTGGAGTTTAATTTGGTCATTAACGTTCGTTGTGCTCCATGCAGACCGCCTTCACGGAACCCGGACACAGGTCTGCCGCATATTTCGCGTGTGCGATCTAAGTCATAAGCCGTCCTTAAAGTTTTGCGGCGCCGGATGCCTTGGTAGAAATAAAGCCAGTACACCTTTATCGGCTTGCAGCACTGAGTGACGCTCTGCTTGCTCTACCATTTTTAGATAAAAGGGACACAAAACGGGATACTTTGTGTGAGATATATAATAACTGAGAGAGACCATAAATATCGTTTTGGCGAACTCCTAATACAGTCTGCTACAGATTAAGGTAACTCACATGGCGATTAAATTTTAGCATAAACAGATGGTGGGTACACCCATTTACAGATAGCTGTTTTACGAAAAGCTGATTTGAGAGTGCTTGTTGCATGATTATCTACAACAAATACGCCTATAAAATAGTGACGATTTTGGCATACGAATTTACTAAGAAAACATGCGCAGTTTTGAGACGATTTTATATGATACAAATCACAGCCAATATAACTAAGAAAATGATTTCGAATTCAAAGCAATTCTGCTGCCAAATTTAAGCGTAGTAATAACAAAAATAAGAGTAATTCACTGCATAAAATAGCAACAAAACCGCCACCAAAAGTGTGACAAAAATGCTTGCTGTTTTAATGAAAATTACGCATCAAAATGGCAGTATTTTTCTATAAGGCCCTCAGTAGAAAATATTGCTAAAATCGTGCAAATTTTGCATCAAAGAATTAAGGCAAAACGGCACCAATTTGCTGCAAAATTTACGGCGCACTCGCGTCACGCATTTTAACAAAATGTAGTCACGCATAAAATGACAGCTGGTTTACACTCAAATTCACATAAATTTTGGACTGATTTTGGCACAAATACATCATATGCCGTCTTGCTCAAAATTACGACCAGGTGACGGGAAACAAGCGATAATAAAAGCTGATGCTTAAAATTACGGCTTTATAGCGTCCGCGGCCTAAACAAAAATATGAGAACGTTGCTCAAAATTATGGTAAAATATAATGGCTGAGGGTGTCTCTGCACGCAGGCATTTGCGTATATATAACAGATTGCGTTGCGGCGCATAGCGTCCACGCCTACAAAATCTAAAAATTTCTCGACAATTTTTCGCAGCGGAAACTTGTCGCGAAAATCACGTTAACAATGACGCTGAAAATATGGCTACAATAACGCTTCCAGTATTTGGCCCGAGCAGTTTTTGCTCAGTGATGCTGCGAATTTGTTGGGTAAAAAGCCTGGCAGCATGCCCGCATGTTCGTTGACAAATCATTATGAGAAAATTCGCACTTTTTCGATTCGATTCAAAGTGCGTCAGATGGGTTTTCGAGTTGGCTCAGTGAGTGCCCATAGATAGCGGGTTTGCAAGCGGATTTTCGAGAAAATTCCGATGACCCGCTTTTCGAAGTGCTGAAAATGAGGTGCATGTTCGAGATGCACCCTAGCCAACCGCTAAAAGCTCAGCGCGTACGCTTCACTTTCGATTTCGATAGTGCGCCGAGGTTCGACAAAATAGGTAAAAGAGATTTCCA